>Ga0099364_10002431_pt1 | contig 29671 bp, 27 predicted proteins | sample TergutTh196P3_FD_73070 | JGI IMG/M metagenome (GOLD analysis project Ga0099364, IMG submission 73070) | Microcerotermes parvus P3 segment gut microbial communities from Pointe-Noire, Republic of the Congo - Th196 P3 | ecosystem: Host-associated > Arthropoda: Insects > Digestive system > Gut ...
GGGGGGTAGCGGAAAAGCCGTAGGCTTTGAAGCGAGGGGGGAGGCTTCCCCCCTTTTTTGTCTAACTCCTAACTCCTCACTCCTAACTAATTTGTTTGCCTTATCAACAATACCTGCTATGTCGTCTGTGCCGAAAAAGCCGTCTGCTTCCGGCATGGATTCGGCAAGTTCTTTCGCATAACGCTGGGCAAGGCAGCCTGCAAGAAGGATTTTTTTTTCCGGGTAAAGCCTCCGCCAGCGCATAACTGCATCTATCGATTCTTGTTTTGCACTTTTAATGAACCCGCATGAATTAACGATAATAAGATCTGCATTTGCAGAATCCTGTACAGATGACCAACCTGAACTGTTAAGGATTGCCATCATATTTTCGGCATCTACCTGATTTTTCGCACAGCCAAAAGGGTCTAAATAGTATTGCATTGTAGAAATTGTTTTAGGTTTCCATGCGGATGGCAGCAAGACGCCAGCGGTTGTCTGATCCCCTGACCCACCTTATCTCGCATACCACCACTTCTCCGGCACTGCCAATTTCGACGGGGACAGATCTGCCTGCGCCTATAACCTGGAATTTAACAGCCTGCGCATTTGAGACCCAAAGACGAATGCCGTTCTGCGCCTGTATACTAATTTCATCGGCACGCTGAAAAAACTGCTCCCTTCGTTCACGGCGGTCCCGTTCCATAAGCACCTCCCAGCGGAACATACAATAATTTTGAAAAGAAGATTGTAATGTAAACGGATAAGGCGTTGATGATGAAGGAAATATTTCCGGTACAATAAATTGACTAGAGGTATTAACATCTTCAAAAGAATCATCCTGTTCTGTATTATTAGTTTCCATTTTTTTTTCTATTTGCAGATCAACCCCGTCTTGGGGACGATCTTTTTCGAAGGGGAAAGCTCTTACATTTATGTAGAAGCCGTTTTCATCCAACGGGATATCTTCGCTGTTAATTGCATCAAACTGTATTACGCCGTCCGGTGTCAGTAAAGTAATAAAATCGCTTATGCCAATCAATGTAAGTTCTATAGAATTTGTTTCAGAAAAAATTTCAATTGAATCATCAATGTATAAACGCCTTCTAAAAGAGTCTCCCGTCATTTCATGTTTTAATGCTTGCCTTGGAACATCATCTGCAACTTCAGTGTTATTTTCCCGTGTCAGAATCAAATAAATTCCCCCTCCGATGACACCGGCAATAATTATACTAAGTATAAGAACAAGCGCGACTCTTGTGGCAGAAGTCGGGCTTTTTAACAACTGCTCTACCGGAATGGGCTGTTCCTGCAGTTTAAGAGCGCGGTAAAGGGAAAACAATTCCGCAACATTAAGATCAAGGTAAGTACCGTAATTCCTTAAAAAGCCGGTAACATAAGCCTCCCCGGGGAAACCTGAAAAATCCTCTTCTTCAAGTCCCTTTAAATACCTTATGGAAATTTTTGTATCCTTGCCCGCTTGATCAAGACTGATCTTTTTTTCTTCACGGGCTGTCTTTAATTTTTCACCCAAAGACTCCATTGCATCCTCCTAGATAATCATTCTTCTCTGAATAAAAAATTATTGTAAACATTTGCCGTAGGCGGAGAATCGTAAACAAAGCGCAACGCCGGAATTCCCTGATTCGTTCTGATATTGGAAAAATCAAATTGAACCAGACCGTCTGCAATAGTGCGGCCTTCGATCCGGCGGATTAATCTGGAATTGGGGTTTATATTAAGAATAATTTCCCTGAAACCTTCCCCGGCGCTTCGCCTGGCAAGACGTACTCTTACAACCATTTCCTGGGTTCCGTCAAGAGGAACGGGATCTGGCCCTGTAACAAAAGACGCAACATAACCGCGCCTAAAAAGGACAAGCCCTAAGCCTCCGCCTGAACGCCTGGTCACCTGCTGGTTAAGCGATGCCCGGTATTCGGGCAGGTACACGGTTAAAAGTTCACCGTTAAATGCTATAACCTGTTCCGCCGGCCTTGAAAAATCTATTCTTAGAAACGAAGGTGAAAGGTAACTAAGATTGCCGATCATTTCTGCGCTGCCGGAACGTATTACAACATTTGCTTCAAAATCGCGGACAGAATTATACCGCTCTGCAACCATCTCCATATACCTGTCGGCGGTAACAATTTGAGCATTTGCCTGCATTACAATAAAAACAGGCAGAATCAGCGTTAAAAATCTAAATTTCATCGTATCTCCCTTCTATAATCATAATGGAAGAAGAATAAGTGTGCAAGGGCATAAATAATGTGATAGTATAGTAAAATGCCAGTAACCATTAGACAAGCCTTATCCGCAGGGGCAGAGAGCCTTTCTGTGCAGGGCATTGAAACCCCCGGCCTTGACGCTTCCCTGCTACTTGCCTTTGTTCTAAACAAAAACCGCTCTTCGCTTATTGCAGCCGCCGCAGATAGCATAACAGAAGAATCCCTTGAGGCTTTTCACCGCCTGATAGAACGGCGGCTAGCAGGCGAATGTGTCGCATACATTACCGGCAAAAAAGAATTTTACGGGCTTGAATTTAAGGTAAATCCTTCGGTCTTGGTTCCCAGGCCGGAAACAGAAACCCTGGTAGAAGCGGCATTACGATTAACAGGGGGCAGTGATACACCGATTAGGGTTCTTGACCTTTGTACGGGATCCGGGGCTGCGGCAATTGCCTTAAAACACACAATACCGGAGCTTGAAGTTTGGGCAACGGACATAAGCGGCGAAGCCCTGGAAACAGCCAAAACCAACGCCGCCCGCCTACTCTCCCCCAATTCAATCACATTCCTTCAAGGAAACCTCTACGATGCCTTTCAACCATCCATGATGCCTCCCTACCCATTCTCCATTATCGTAAACAACCCTCCCTATATACCATCTGCTGAATTATCCATGCTTCCCGCCGAAGTCCAAAAAGAACCTGTTATAGCGCTTAACGGCGGCAGCGAAGGTTTGGACATAATTAAAAAAATTATTTTTCGTGCGCCGGAATTTCTTTCATCCGGAGGATTTTTGCTTTTGGAAGCCGATCCCCGCCAGATGAATAAAATTTCAGCCTTGTTAAAAGAAGCCGGGTTTTCCGATATTCAAACCCATAACGATTTATCCGGCAGGGAAAGGGTAATTGAAGGGAGAAAAAAACAATACAGAGGCAGCAATCCTTGAAAAAACTTTTTTTGCTCGAAACCGCTCAGGGCGAAATTATGCGGCTTGCACGTATGGTGGGCGGTATGCTGAATTTGGCTTCTATGAGCGAAAGTGCGGACAAGGGCATGGTGGATTTTTCTGCTTTGCTCAAAAACGGCTCTGAAATGCTTGGGCTTTCCCTGCAGAAAAGCGGAAATTTACTTGTTAGCAATGTTGAATCTTCCTTGCGTGTTTTCGGCAGCGCGGATCTGCTTGCGCAAGTCCTGACAAACATTTTACAGAATGCAGGCCAGCATACAGAAAACGGAACCATTAGGCTTTCTGCAAAAAAAACCAGCGGAACAATCACCGTAAGCATAGCCGACACAGGCAAGGGTATCTCCGAAGAAATGCTGCCCCATGTGTTCGAACGAGGAGTGTCCGAGGGCGGCACAGGCTTCGGGCTGTACCTTTGCAAAACTGTAGTTGAATCACATGGCGGCAAAATATGGATCGAAAGCAAACGGGGCGCAACCTCTGGGTTGAACGGCACAACGGTACATTTCACCCTGCCCGTGTATGAAGGGCAAATTTCCGGCTTCTGACACAAGTGGCATTGCGCCTGGTTGTAAAAATCTGCAAATTAGGCTATACTACCTATATGGCTGCTGCGAAAAGAAAACCAAACCTCTCGATGCACTTATTTTGGGATATTGATGCGCGCAAACTGGATTTTGAACGTAGGGCTTCTTTTATTTTGGAACGTGTTTTTACTATGGGGATGCAGGAAGACGAATGGAAAGTTAATAAGTATTATGGAAAAAAACGCATCAGAAAAGAAATTATAAAATGTAAGACCCTGGATAAAAAAACCCTTAATTATTTAAGCATATTTTATGGTATCCCCAAAGAGGACTTTTCATGCTGCACGAAGGATGTGTTTCAAAAAAACTTTTAAAGCTTCTGCGTAAACTGGAAAATGAATCTGTTTTTAAAGACTATTTTCTGGTTGGAGGAACGGCACTGGCATTACAGATTGGACACCGAATATCAGTTGATATTGATTTATTTACTCAAAATGCCCTGAATATACCGGAAATTACAGGATATTTAGCGCAAAACCACCGTGAAAAATACCAAATCCTAAACAGTCAAAAAATGATCTATCAGGTAATGATAGAAGGAATCAAAGTAGATTTTGTGCATCACCCTTTTGAGTTGGTAGAACCGGTATACCGTGAAAACCAAATTGCATATTTAGGAAAAAAAGATATAGCTGCCATGAAATTACACGCAATAGAAACCAGCGGAGACAGGGCAAAGGATTTTATTGATATATACTATTTACTTAAGGAAATACCGCTAGAAAAAATGTTTGCATCTTATCAAAAAAAATATTCAACCGAAAATATTTTTAATGCCAAAAGGAGTCTCTGTTTTTTTGAAGATGTTCATGATGAAAGCTGGGCGGAAGTACGGCTAATCGACAAAAAATTAACAGCATCTTTGGTCAAGGCATCAATTATAAACGCCATAAAAGATTATAATAACTGACCCCTTCATCGTTACAATTTCGTAACGATCGCACTTTTTCCTTCCCCTATATGTAATAATTATTATATAGGGATAAAAAACTATGAAAAAAAAGCACATTCTTCTCTTTTCTCTTTTAACTTTTCTCTTGATAAATTGTAATCTCTTCAATCCGCCAGATGACGATTATTGGGAAAAAATTGAAGAGGAAATTGCCTACGCAAATGCGCCATGGGTGCCGATGCGAATTGAAACAGGGGGCATTGGTACAGCCAGCCTCTTTGGGAATCAAAATCAAACGGTAAAAAAAGGGTATTCATTTACTCTGGTCTTCCAGCCTTCGGCAGATTACCCTTTTTTCGGTTGGCAGGCATGGTATGGAGATAATGAGCCTTTTGCGTTTTGGCAGAGGCCGGAAACAGAAGAACAACCGGCTGCGGTCAAAGGTGAAACTCAGGTAAAATTTGCGCCAAAAACCATTGACGGAACTGAGGTAGAAATTTTTGTGTACGAAATGCCGCCGGAAGGGCAATTGCTCATCGGGCCGCTGGGGGCTACGGCGGGTCTATTGGATATAAGGCTGGAAGTTGCGCCCGCCGAAGGAACTTCAAATCCTCCTCCCGGACTGCTCGTTAATCCTCAGCCCCGGCTTGGCTTATGGTTTACCCTGCATTACACTCCATCCGCAGATTATCATTTTATCGAATGGGAGGCGGTTGACGAAAATGGCTTACCAGTGGGAAACGCAGATGTAGTTTTTGAACCGCCCGACTCTGTCCAGACTCGTGTAATGGTGATGACAACAGAACCCCTGCGGCTGCGTCCCAGGACTGCCGAGCGCCCGCTTATCGTTGCCACCAATGTGGTGTGGGGAACGCCCGTTGTTACCAACTTCCCCCTGCGGGTCAGGTTTTCCCGAGCTATGGATCAGGCATCGATCAACTGGGACACGGTCAGCATTGTCGGCACCAATCCTTCGTGGGGCAGAACAGAGTATGATTCCAGCAGTTTTGCTGATATGGTATTAGCCGATGAAGGCAGGCAGCTTACCCTGCTGCCCATTGGGGGTTTTGTCAGACCCAACAGCTCGGTAACGGTAACCTTTAAGCGGCTGAAAGCAGACGGCAGTACCGGGGTTTGCTCTGCGGATGATATCCCGCTTGCCAGAGACCTGGTGGTTGAATACGAGACCGGCTATCTTCCAAAGGTCTCCAAACCGACTTATGCGGAAAATGTAAAAGTGGGGGTGAACAACGGCGGTGTTTGGACGGTTTGGCAGGATTCAACCTATGATGCAAACTCCGCAAACAGGGTGCCGCCAACGGGCAATAGGGTGCTTTCCATAGCGTTTGTGGAAGACGCGATAAACAGCGACGAAATAACCGCTGTGCGCATAACGGAAACATGGACCCGAAACCCGGACGGCCAGCTCGGCGGGGAAATAATATATCCGCCAGTCGAAATCCCCATTAGCCAGGCATTCCGCGCTCCGAATCTTATGAGCGTGTTTGGATTTTCGAATCCCCCCTACGTGGTACCCTATGAGCTCCAGACTCCACATTCCTGGAATTCAATAACAACAACCGGTTTCCACGAGGTAGGCCTCAAGGTAGAATTATTCGACGGGGTAAACTGGTCGGATCCCGCGGCTTCCGATACATGGCAGCGTCCGCAGGAAATTCGCTCCCGCCTTGAACCCTTGCCAAACCCCGATGCTCTTCTGGTTCCGGTACAGGGAGCGGCGCTAACCGCAGGAAGTTGGCTCGCGTCAATGATAAGGTTATATTCCTTTACCGTTGATAATAATAATATACCTTTGCAGCCTAACACGTCGCCTCTATCTTCTCTTTTCAGCGGCCTCGCTAGTTATTCGGTAACCATAACGATCCCCGATTTCAGGATGGGGGAAACCGAATTGACTGAGTTTGTATGGCATGAGGTACACAACTGGGCGTTAAGTAACGGGTATACCTTTACCACTACGGGAAGTACCAAGGGGGACAATTATCCGGTTACCAATGTATCCTGGCAGAACGCCATAATCTGGTGCAACGCGGCAAGCGAGTTCTACGGCCTTACACCGGCGTATCAGGTAAACGGCGTTCCGTTAAGAACGGTAACGGCCTTAACCGGCCTGACGGACAATCAATATGAAGCGCTTGGCAGAGCAGCGCTGGCAAGCAACGGCATACGCCTGCCCACGGAATTTGAATGGGAGTACGCGGCCCGTGGCGGAAAGGTAGCCCCTCAGGGGACCTGGTTATTAAACTACGCGGGGAGCAATACCGCAGACGATGTGGCATGGTATACCGCCAATTCAGGTAATTCTTCTCAACCGGTAAAGGGAAAAGCGGCTAACCGCCTGAGCTTATTCGACATGAGCGGCAATGTGGCTGAGTTGTGCTGGAATATAAGTTCCAGTATAAACATGCTTCATGCTGTGAATTATTTAAGCGATCCCATGGGGACTAACGCGTCGACAATAAGTCGTGTCATGAAAGGAGGACAATATAATAGTCAAACAACCGCTATAAGGCCTGGTGATCGAAACGGCTTGGAGCCCAATGACTCATCGGCCAATTATGCCGGGTTCAGGATTATGAGGACGGACTTGTAGGAAGTGGGTAGTGGGTAGTGAGTAGTGGTTAGGAAGAAGTGATTAGTGGTTAGTGGTGTCGCGTCCTGGTGTAAAGTTGACACTAGGAGAAGAAAATGAAGAAAGAATTTATTACCTACAGCGAAGCGTTTAAGATGCAAGTTGTACAGGAGATCGGGCAAGGCAAATTTGCTACAATGTCACATGCAAAAAAAGCATACGGCATTTGCGGAATGAACACGATTCAGAAATGGATCAAAAAATACGGCAGGGAAGAATTGCTGCCGAAAAGGGTAAGGGTGGAAACAATGACCGAGATTGACGAACTGAAAGAAGCGAAAAAGAGGATACGCGATTTGGAAAAAGCGCTGTCCGATTCGCACATGGACTACTGCCTCGAAAGAGCGTTTCTTGAAATAGCCTGCGAGGAAATGGGGACGAGCCGCGACGAATTAAAAAAAAACAACGCCATAAGGCTTGCGGACGTGCGAAGATGATAGGCAGTAAAACGAAGCGGCGGGCAAGCATAAGCGCTTTGGCGAAGAAGCTGGGCATGAGCAGGCAGAACTTTTACAAAGGGCGAGTTGCGCGGCGGCGGGCGGAAGCGGATGCCGGCCTTGTGGAACAGCTAGTAAGAAACGAACGCGCTCTCCAGCCCAGGCTCGGAGGGCGGAAATTATTCAAAATCCTTGTTCCGGCGCTAGAAAATGCGGGCGTAAAGCTCGGAAGGGACAGGTTTTTCGATATTTTGCGTAAAAAAGGGCTGCTGGTGCCCCCGTTGCCGAAAAGCCCCAGGACGACCAGGTTCGAGCCCTGCCTGCCGGTATTCCGTAATCTGGTATCAGGGCTTGCATTGACCGGGCCGGACCAGGCATGGGCCGCCGACATAACGTATATCCGCACCGATGAAGGCTTTCTCTATTTGAGCTTGATCACCGATATGTGGTCGCGAAAGATTGTAGGGTTTCATGCCGGGGACACCCTTGAAACAGAAGGCGCGTTAGCTGCATTAGCGATGGCGCTGGCATCGCTGCGGCGCGGCGCAAAGCCGGTGCATCATTCCGACCGCGGCTGCCAGTACGCATCGCATCTGTATGTCGGGAAATTAAAGGAGGCTGGGCTGCAAATCAGCATGACCGAAGAATTGCACTGTTATGAAAACGCAATGGCCGAAAGGGTAAACGGGATATTGAAACAGGAGTATTACATCGGCTCTTGTTTTAAGAATAAGAATCAGGCAAAAACAGCGGTGAAAGAAGCCGTGTTTTTATATAACAAACGGCGCCCGCATAAGTCGCTTAATTATGAAACGCCGGAAAAAATGCACAGGGAGGCGGCATAATATGTGTCAACCTATTTTAGGACTTGACAGAAGTAGTAGGGAGCAGGGGGAAAAACTCATTTTACAGCCCTTTATACCAATTCAAGCCGCAGTCTTTTTCCTAAAACACCAGCCGCTCTTTTCAGGGTTAAAAGAGTTATCGACTCATTTTCCGGATCTAAAAGCCTGTTGACTGCGGCACGAGAAGTTTCAAGCCGGATTGCCAAAGCGGTTTTGGTAATCTGTTCTTTTTCAATGGCTTCCTGAAGCTGATAAGCAATTATTTTTTTTATAGCCCCAGCCTCCACTTCATCGGCGATTCCTTCTTCAATAAGAAAATCGTTAAATGAACTGCCAACAGCATTATTTCTCATCTGTAATTCCCCTTGCCCTTACCATATTCCGCCGCTTTTTTGCAAGAATCATATCTTGCTGCGGTGTTTTCTGGCTCTTTTTTATCATACTATGTAACAAAACCATATATCGCTCCCAAAATGTAAAGAAAACCCGACAAATGCCATCCGGTAATGTAGTCCTCAACTCCCATAAATCCTTATCCAATTTTCTAACTTGCGGATATCCAACAGGCCATGAATATTCAACCGCTTTGATGTCTTCTCCGATTGCCTTTTTTTCCTCTGGTGTCCGAAGTTTCAACCAATCTCTTACCGGTTCATTACCAGAGGGACTTTTGAAAAAATGTACCGCCAAGGTTTTCCCACCGGGGTTCTGAGGCATAATACAAGTGTATCAAAATTGATGCTTTTTGTCAATAGCCTTATTCTTATAGCCTATAATATGATAAGATGTAATAAACAATGAGCGCATTAATTTTATTGGTTGAAGATAACGAACAAATACTGCGGGGCAATGAGCGTATGCTAAAACGGCGGGGTTACTCAGTTGCCGCTGCCCTGACTCTGGCCGAGGCAAAAACGCTCATTGAAAAAAAATGCCGGATGCTATTGTTCTGGACATCATGCTTCCAGACGGCAGCGGCCTGGACTTTCTAAAAGAATTGAGAATGGAGAAAGGAGAATTAAGCTCTGTTCCCATTCTGCTTTTAACAGGGCTTACAACGCCGGAAGATGTCGTCCGCGGCCTTGGCGAGGGCGGCGATGATTACCTTGCCAAGCCTTATGACTTTGATATACTCTTGGCGCGGATAGAAGCGCTGCTGCGCCGCTCCAGACATATCCCAAAAACTTTGACAAAAGGGGCTTTGCGGCTTGATATTATTGCAAACCGCGCATTTCTTGAAGGCAATGATATGATGCTTGCCCCAAAAGAATTTGCCCTGCTGTTTCTGATGGCTCAAAACGAAGGCAAGCTGCTCACCGCCGCTTCTCTGTATGAAGCCATTTGGAAGCTACCACTGGAAGATGATACTAGCGTAATCAGAACCGCAGTCAGCCGTTTGCGCCAAAAATTAGGCTGCGGATTTTCCATAGAAAACGACAAGCAGGAAAGGGGCTATATTTTTAATATGATTTCAGGTGGTTAACACCTTGGGCAAACAGCTTATCCTAACGCTTCTATGCCGATAGTTGTTGTTTCATCGTGGCCGGGGTATACCTTTATATTGCCGTCCATGGCAAAAAGACGTTTCAGGCTGGCAAAAAGTTGGGCTTCGTTGCCGCCGGGGAGGTCTGTGCGGCCATAGCCTCCGCAAAAAAGAGTGTCGCCGCTAAAAAGCATCCCTGCCTGTTTGTCCAGCAAACCAATGCTTCCCGGGCTGTGCCCCGGCAGGTGAAGAACAGTGAAACAGCCTATGGTGTCCCCTTCCTTAAGATAAATGTCCGGTTTAAGGTTTTTTAATATTTCCTCGGGATGTGCAGCAAGCAGAGGTTTGACAGAATAGCGTTTTTCACATTCTTCTATAAGGTCCGGCACAGCTCCTATATGGTCAAAATGCCCGTGAGTAAGTATAATATACATAGGATAAAGTTTAAGCTGATCAAGCATGGCAATGATGCGGTCTGCCTCATCGCCCGGATCAATTACGGCACAGGCTGATGTATTTTTTTCATCGTCAAGCGGAATTATCCAGCAGTTTGTTTGCAAAAATCCAACTGCAATATTATGAATCTTTTTTATTTCCATAGGAGGAATAGTAACCTGAGAATAATTTTTTTTCTAGTAGTTATTTTTAGCATTGTTTTTCTTTGGTACGGCCTTATACCAATGACAGGGGGTATTGTAGTGCGCTATAAATGGTATAAGTTCAGAAAGCATTTTAACAAACTGCGTCTTCGCCCTATTTTAAATTACAGCCTTTTCAGGCAGATTACAAAAGACAATTCTTCCTTGCCCCAGGACAAGGAAAACAGTTTTAGATTGTTTGGCAAGTTCGAATCAGTTACCGATGGAAAAATCCTGTGGATACGCAGCGAAGACCTTACAGTTCCGGTATTGCTAAAAAATGCAGAAACCTATCTTTTACAAATGCAAAATGAAAAAAACATGAAAAAAACTTTTGTTACCGACGACTCTGTTCCCGAAAAAATTCGCTGGGATAAGGTTTCCGCGCTTATAGAAAATACCAAGGTATGCGTATGCGGCGATCTGCTTTACCATGACGGGCAATGGGCTTTTGCTTCTACAAAAGAAAACCCCCTGGTAATATTTTTTTATGACGGCCATGATGATGATTTGGCAACTTATGCAACCCGCGTCTGCCGGTCAAGAAAAGAATACTGGAATCCTGTTACACCGTATTCTTTGGCAATTGGAGTGCTCTGTCATTTTATAATTATATTTCTTTTTTTATCGCGCCCTGCATTTCGTTTAACGAATATTGTTTCTGTTGTTTCATTGTTTGTACCGCTGTATCCAATACTTCCTCCTGGTTTTTTGCTTACAATGGCATACAGCCGCCTTGCATGGCGTGCCCGTAAACTGCGTTCATGGAGCGATATTGTCAAGCAGCCGCTTAATTATATGTTTTTAAATTTAGACGGTGAAAAATACGGTTCTATCCGCAAAAACAAACTAACGGAACAAGAGGAAAATATCCCAATGATTCTGCCTGAAATAACAAAAACAAAAAAAGATGCTAATTGGCATATTTTCGGAATACTTAAGCCGGGTGAAGAACTGCCGGAAAAACCAAAAGACCCTTTTGCTGTTTACGGAATTCTTCCAGACAGCCCAAGTTTACTTTCGCGGCGTTTTCTTGCAAGAGCTTATTTGTCAGAAATATTTGCCTGGATTTTACTGCTGGCAGGAATAGGTTTAAATTCCTTCTTTTTCTTCCTGATAATCAACATCTTGTTCTGAATCGGCTTTATCTTTATTGGACTTCGCATAATTAACCGTAAGCGTTTTTCCCTTGAATACTATTCCATTTAAATTCTGGACTATTTTTTCTGCTGATGTATCCCTTACCTGTACAAACGTATAATTTACCAAAATACGAATTGCTCCTACATCATCCTTAGGAAGCCCTGTTTTGGAACAAATTAATCCCAGTATTTCATAAGGATAAATCTTTTTGTTTTTCCCTACGCTGAAAAACAGCCGTACAGAATTTTCTTTGGTAAGTGAATACAGATTATTTTCTTTTGAAGAACTTTCGTTTTCTTTTCTGCGGGAATAATCTTTTCTGTTCAAATTCAGGGGTTTGCCCTGATCAAGCAGCATTAAGAGATATGCGCCGGTTTTAGTTCTGTTGAATAAAGAAATTTCTTTTCTAAAAAGATTAAAATATTCTCTATACAATGGAGAATCTGCTTCTGCGTTAATTTCATCCATAAGGACAGCTATTGTTTTCGTAACTTTTTCTTTGTCAATATTCGAAGCCATGAATAAAAAGTATCATAAATATAAATATTTTACAAGAGAGAGGGTGTTGCATAGAATAATATTTTATTTCAGAATTATACCATGGAGAAAATAGATGTTTGGTCAGAAAAACATGAGGTAAGGTTCAGGGCTGTTGATAATTCCAATTCTATGACATTGAGCGCAGCCTTAAATTTTTTTCAGGAAGCGGCGATAAGCCATGCTCATAATTTGGATGTCGGGCGGGAAGCGATGGAGAAAGCAAATCAGGTGTGGATACTTTCCCGAATGACGGTTCATGTTGAAAGAAGGCCAAAATACGGTGAAACTGTCACTGTACGCACCTGGCCAAGAGGCGGTGAAAAAATTTTTGCCATAAGGGATTATGATATTCGAGATTGCAGTGATATTCCTGTAATTACGGCAAGAAGCTGCTGGATTATTATCGATTTAGATACCCGCCGCCCCCTGCGCCCGCAGTCCATTATGGATAATTTGCCCTTAAACGAAGGGTTAAATTGCGGTCTCCCCACTCCCCGCGGGCTGCAGGAACATTTGTCAATGGAAAAGGCAATGGAACGCAGGGCATTTTACAATGAAGTTGACTATAACGGCCATGTAAACAATGTAAGCTATATCCGCTGGATAGAAGATGCAATTGATCCGGTTCTTCTGGAACAGGCAAAAAAGATGAGCCTTGAAATTAATTACCTTAATGAAGTTCTCCCGGGCGAGCTTACCTGCATTTGGAAAAAAAATATAATAGAAGAATCATCTTCGGTTCATGCCTTTGCCTTTGAAGGAAAAAACGAACACGAAAAAGCCGTCTTCCGCGCCGAACTTAGGCTTACTATCCACTAACCACTACTCACTAACCACTTCTTCCCACCATTGACATAATAAAAAAAAATAACTAATATACGGTTTTAAGGGGACATAAATGTTAGAGGGAAAATCCCTAATAGAACCGGGAAACTTCAGCATCGAAGAGATGGACAGCCTGTTTAGTCTGGCGGAAAAAATTGAAAATGATGAAAATTACCTTAGAAAAAGCTGTCAGGGAAAGCTTTTAGCGACGCTTTTTTTTGAACCAAGCACCAGAACACGCTTAAGTTTCGAGGCAGCAATGCTAAGGCTTGGCGGCAGTTTTTTGGGGTTTGCAGAACCAGGTTCAAGTTCTGCGGCTAAGGGCGAAAGCCTGGCGGACACAATCCGCATGGCATCCTGTTATGCCGATGTAATTGTTATGCGAAACCCAAAAGAAGGTTCCGCGCTTATGGCAGATCGTTATTCTTCTGTACCTGTAATTAATGCCGGGGACGGCGGGCATCATCATCCAACCCAGACCCTCACCGACCTGCTTACGATTAGGCGGGAACGACAAAGCAGCAATTTTGAGAATATATCCGTTGGTTTCTGCGGCGATTTAAAGTTTGGTCGTACGGTTCATTCTTTGGCAAAGGCTTTAGCGCGTTATAAAAAAGTAAAAATGATCTTTGTATCGCCCGGAGAATTGGCTTTGCCTGAATATATTATCCAGCTTCTTAATGAAAAAAAAATCGAATTCTCTGAAACTCCAAGCCTTGAAGAGGCAATGCCTTTACTTGATGTATTGTATATGACCCGTGTGCAAAAGGAGCGTTTTTTTAATGAAGAGGATTATATCCGCCTTAAAGATACCTATGTTTTAAATAACGAAAAAATGGCTCTTGGAAAAAAAGACCTTATCGTCCTTCATCCCTTGCCCCGTGTAAATGAAATTGATATTGAAGTAGATGATGATCCAAGGGCGGTTTATTTTAAGCAGGCAAAATACGGAATGTATATCCGTATGGCATTGTTATCATCCATACTGGGAGTTGTTTAATGTTTAATATCGAAAGAATAAAAAACGGTATTGTTATCGATCATATCAGGGCCGGGCAGGGTATTCGTATTTTTAACTGGCTTGGTCTTGATAAAGCCGGATATACGGTTGCATTTGTTATTAATGCAAATTCAAAAGCAATGGGAAGCAAGGATATAATAAAAATTGATAATACCATGCCGATAAATTTTGAAATGCTTGGTCTTATAGATCCGAATATTACAGTTAACGTCATAGAAGACGAGCGCGTTTCTAAAAAAATAAAACTGCAACTGCCCGAAAAAGTTAAAAATGTAATTGTCTGCAAAAACCCCAGGTGCATAACTTCTACAGAAAAATACCTCGATCATATTTTTATACTTGATAATGCCGAACTAAGAACATACCGTTGTGAATATTGCGATGATATACGTTCGGCAGGAGACTTTAGGTAAGCATGAAAAGATTTGCTGCCCTAGCCCTCCTTGCAGTGCTGTTGTCTTCATGCTCCAAACCAGCGGAAAAACCCCCCGATCAGGAAGACACGAGCAGCAATGAACGCCAAACCAGCGGCTTAATACGGCCAGAGGCACTGCTGCAGACAGGGGAACATCCCCTGTGGTTTCAGTTTAACGAAGATGGCCCCCTCCACATAGGCTCTATCGAAGAGGCTTTTTTTTCAAGGGCTTTAATTCCCTGGCCCCTTGCCCTTTATGCAAATGGTTTTCTTGCAAGGGAAGGCAGTTTGCTTCTTGCCGTAAACCGAGACGGCTTTTTGCATTTTACGCCTAACAGAAGCGGCATTATAATGCACAGAATACCGGGCGGGGATTTTTGGCAGCGTTATACGGTAGGTTCATTTTTCTTTTTTGACCAAAAGCCTGTAACGCTGCTTTACCTTGATGACATATTTATCGAGACAGAAGATACTGTGCCTTTACAAAGGCTTTGGACTTACAATTTATTCTCCCCAGAGGCTCTTCCATTTAACATTCTTTTTTTGGATAAATTTGCAGCAGAAGAGGGCTGGAATATAGAATCTCTTAGGTACAACAGCGATAATTCCTGGCATTACAAGGCAGTGAGCAAAAAGGACAGGCCGGAAATCCGTTTGCTTCGTTCTTACGGGGAAGAAACCGAAGAAATTTCAGCCGGGGTTTTTAGAAACCTGGCCCTGCCGCTGCCTCTTGAAAAAGCCCCCGTACCCCTGAGGGGAATGCTTTCTGCAGTTTTTGAAAAAAGCCAATGTACTTCTGCCTCGGTAGCTTCGCCGGATTTTCCCCACGCGATAGATTTTGCGGCAAACAGAGAAGGGGAATCAATTTTGGGCTTTTACTCGGATAAAGGCGGTGAACAGTTTCTCCTAACGGCAAAACCAAACGGAGATGCTTTTTATTTAACAACAGGCAGCGGCGAAATTTCAATTCATCAATTCAGCCTGCCTTCCCTGCCCGAAACTTTTGCCTATACGGGAATTGGCTTAGCAGGGGACAGCATTATAGCCCTATGGGAAGAACGCCAGGGCTACAGCATAGGCGCCGCCGGTTTTATGGCCATTAGCTTAGAACTCGCCCTACGCCCCTCCAACACCTGAAATAACTTAACGTAAATACATTGATGCAAAATCAATGACGTGTAATGGATAGCTTAAAACGCCGCCGTAGGTTCCGGCGCGCAATGCCCTGAAACCCAGAATGTCTTGAATAAACACGCTTGCGGCATCTTCAGAAATAACCCTCTGGGCTTCCTTGTATAATTCAATGCGTTTTTCTTCGTCCGTTTCCTCAAGTATCGCATCGTAGAGATTGTCAAAAACAGGGCTGGAATAGTTTATAAAGTTATTTTCATTGTCCGATCTGTAACGGTAGAGAAAGCCTCTGGGCGATACAGTCGGGCTGTGAACTGAAATTATCGTTGACTGATATTTTCTTGCGCTGTATACATCGGCAAGCCATGTAGCCCAGTCAACAAGTTTTATGTTTGTAATTATTCCGATTTTTTCAAGCTGGCTTGCAATTACCTGCGCGGTATCAACATGCTCGGTATAATTTGAAGGGACAGTAATTTCAAGCGTTAATTGGTTTCCATTCTTTCCGTAGCCTGCTTCATCAAGCAGAGCCAGGGCTTTTTCAGGGTCTAAGGGCCAGGGGGCTCTAAGGGATTCTTCGTAAAATGCTTTTAACCCGGGTATAAGAGGGCTGCCTGAAGGTTCGCCTTTGGCAAAAAATGCCGTGTCGATAATGCCTTGTATATCAAGCCCGTAGTTTATGGCCTTGCGGATGCGGATATCATCGAGAGGCGGCGCTGCGTTATTCAAGGCAAGCAATTGAACCATAGCAGACCATTCCGGCTCCAAATCAAAATGCTCAGTGTCAAGCTGAGTGGAAAGGTTTCCCGTAAGGCTTGCCCCGTCAATGCCTCCGCCGCGAAGGCCGAGTATCAAGGTGTCAGAATCTGCAAAAAATACTATAGTAACTTTTTCAAGCCGGGGTATATTCTCCTGCCAATAATTTTCAAATTTTTTAAGCGTCATTGTTTGCTGGACGGAATAATTTTCAATAAAAAAGGGCCCAGTGCCAACTGCTTTTTTATCACGGCCTTTACTTTCGGCTTTGACAATTCCGACAGTTAAAAAGGGAAGAAATTCAGTGTTTGCAGATTTTAGAATTATTTTTATTCCGTAATCGCCTTCGGTTTCAATTCTGTCAATTTCGTCCATGCCGGTAAACCCCGATGCAATGGCGGTTTCAAGAGAAAATTTTATGTCGGATGCGGTTAGGGGGGAGCCGTCATGAAAAAGCACATTAGGCCTTATGGCAAAATTATAAACTTTTCCATATTCGTCCATTGAAAAAGACTCTGCCAGGCAGGGCTGTAACCTGCCTTCGGTATCCGGTTTTACGAGACCCTCAAAAACATTAAACAAAATACTTGCGCTGTCCGCTGTATAGGAAGGGCTTAAGGGATCAAGGGTGACCGGTTCTGTAGTAAAGCCGTAACGCATAACGGAAAAATCATCCGCCTGGTGGCGGCTGCAGGCAGCCATAACTAAAAATATTGCAAGTAATATTAATAAATTCTTTTTCATAGAATTCTCCTGTTATTCAATTGTTTCCGGGCTTTGTTCAGGCGGGGGGGGAGGAGGTGGCGGCGGAGGTGGCGGTGGTGGTGGTGGAGGCGGCGGAGGTCTTGGTGGGGCCACGGTAATAATTCTTACCTGTTCTGTTTCTGTACGATGCCTTAATTTTATTACAAGCGACTGGTCGTTTTCATAATAAAACCAGCCTGAGGAATCGTAATAGTTTTCAAAATCAGCAGCCCTTCGCCAGTCAGATCCGTGTATTTGAATCGAGTAAAAAGGCCTTACATTTCTAAGCAAAATATAATGAGTTTCGCCGACAGGAAATTTTACTTCAATATCCATGTGCCTTTCGGCCTGGGAAATGACAAGAGACGGCGACACCGTCCATGCCCAGATGCCGTTTATTCCGGTTGCGGCAGCACGCGGCAGAAATTCATTGCCGGCAAATACACGGTAAAATTTTGCCGAGTTAATTCTGTCGGCAGCGGCATTGCCTTCGCCTAAGATAAATATTGACGGGGCCGCGCTGTTTTCATCGCAAAGGCCGATAACAGAAAGGATCATAGACCTGCCCAAAGCCGCCCAGTCATCATTACCCGACATCTCACCCCAATTTTTAAGAGAAGCCCCCAACCTTACATTCAGCATTATATCTGCTTTGCCGTCTGAAACAAAAAAAACATATTCTCCAAACATTTGTATATTTTCCAGTAAAAAATTTGCCGCCTGTTCTGCCAAAGTTTCAAAAGGGTTTGTTTCATGTTCCAGCAATTTGCCTGTATCAAAATACGCTTCTAGAATTCCGGCTGAAATTTCAGGTGTTAAGGAAGATTCATCAATTGACTGCGCTAAATTTATACATTCATCTATCAATTGCATATAACCGCGGGTAAATAGAAATTCGATTAAATTCTTTTCATTAAAAACGCCGGTGTTTTTTTCTTCAAGCATTTGAGTAATTCCAAAAAGCATTTCTCTGTCGTGTACAATTATTCCCCTTACAGCCCTTTCCCAAACGCCGATCCTCCTGTCAAATTGGTAAACGCCTGATTCCCAGGTTCTCCCCGGCGCGGTACTAAAGCTAAGAGGAATAACAGAAACGGCATTACGGTAAGAGCCTTGAGATAAAGCCTGCGCGCACCAGGCAATGACCATATCTTCATCAGCATCAATCTGTAAATTTCTTTCCCATGCGCTAAAACTATTATCAACCCACTGTGTAAAGGCTTCGTTAAAAACCAAAGAGTTTTCGGCTTGAGATAGAATAAAATCGGCAGGGGTATTTTTATTTTTATCCGGTACAGCCCTGTAGGAAACAGACGGAACAGAGGCATTAAGAACAAGCTGCCCGTCATCTATCCCCGGCAATTGACGGCTAAATTGATAACGGGTACCGTTATACGATATATTCAAAACATTTTTTTCTTCGCGTATCAATGAAGACCGCTGCAAAGCAAAAGGAATAGTAATGGCCGAAACATCTTCCTTTAAGTTAGCGCTAATTTGCATCTCGTTTATTCCGTGATTGTTCTTGTGAATAAAAGACAGTTCCGTTCCTTCGGACAGCGTTATTACAGCCCCATTATCCAAAACAGTGATATATTCAGGGAGCATAAGGCTGAATTCCAGCCCGCCGAAAAAAACCGCCGCGTTTCCGTCCAACGCCTGCAAGCTTGTTAATCCATCTGCTTTTTCACTGCTTTCATCGGATATTAAATAGCGGCCTCGTATTGTCATTCCGTCAAATTTAAGAGAAAAATTTCCCTTAAACGAAAACTGCATTATTACAAGCAGGATAAAAACAGCAATATAAATAAATAAAAAACATACTATACGGGTAAAAACACTCTTTCTCATATATAAACCTTATGATATTATATATCAGTTTATGAAAAAGATTACCAGTAGAACAGCTTTTGCACTGATATTAATTTTAACATTAAACAGCGTGGTTTATGGAGACGAAAATGAAGACCTGATCCAAAACAAACTTGCCGAAATTTCCCTGCTCATGGAAAAAAGGGAATATAATGAAGCGCTAAAGCTGTTTAATGAAAATGAAACTGTAGCTCAATCCGTTGAACTTCAATTATTAAGAGCTTCCCTCTTTAATTTTACAGGGCAGACGAGGGAAGCAAGGGCAATTGCATCGGGAATTATTGGCCGCCAGCCGAATAATATTGACGCTTTGCTTGTGCTTGCTGCTGCCTCTTTTATAGAAGGAAAAGAAAGGGAGCAGCGTTCATTTCTTGAACGGGTATTAAGAATAGATCCCAATAACCTTAAAGCCCTGTCTGACCTGGGTTATATCGCATTAAGTGCCAAGTCACTGCGGGTTGCGGCAGGCCATTTCGATAAAGCTTTGGCAATAGACGGCAATTACCTTGAAGCACTGGTTGGAAGGGGAATTGTTTACAAGTACGCAAACGAGCCTAGAAGAGCGGAACAGCTTTTCAACAAGGCTGTAAGCTTATATCCCCAGCAGGCATCGCCCTTTCATGAGCGAGGCCGTTTGTACAAGGGTGCAGGGTATATTGAAGATGCCTTGAGCGACTTTGATGAAGCGAAAAAACTGGAACCGGAACATTATTGGATTTCGGTTGACCGCGCTGTTACCTTGTTTGAGTTAAATAAAAAAGACGAAGCCCTGGAAGAATTAAACCATGCCATAAGCGTTGACCCTAATGGCTTTCTTGCTTATATATACCGTGCCGGCATTAATGATGAAGCAGGCAATTATAAAGAGGCCGAAGAAGATTATCTTGTGCTTACAAAGATAAAGCCGGATTATTATTTTGCCGCAGAGGGCTTAGGGATTATAAGGATGAGGAACCAGCAATATGCGCTGGCAAGGGACGCTTTTCTTTTGGCATACAGGCAGGCTCCTAAAGAGTACCGTTATGCGCTGCTTGCTGCAATTAATTGGATGAAGGCAGGCAAACTGGACGATCCAAAGCAGTTTCTTGCCCAGGTTATAAGAACAGTTCCCCGCGATTCATCTGACTGGCTTCTGTTAAGACTGTACCATGACCTTAGAGGCGATGGCGATGTCGCTATCAGAGCCGACCAGGAAAAAAACCTGAATGAAAAATCAAAAATCCTTTTTTATCTTGCCTGTTATTATTATGTCAGGGGCAATATAACTCTTGCCAATAATTATTTTTCACAGGTAAGGGACATGGACAGAATCAATACAATTGAATTTAAAATAAATGAAATAATGCTTGAAAGTTTAGGTGTTAAAGGATATTAAGGGTATATGAACAGTAATATTATGCATTTTACATCCGCAGGAAGAGATATTTCCCTGATCGGAACGGCTCATGTTTCAAAAGAGAGCATTGAAGAAGTTACAGAAACAATCAACAGCGAAAAACCAGACATGGTATGCGTAGAATTGGATCAGGGGCGTTATTCGTCAATAACCCAGCAGAATGTCTGGGAGAAACTTAATGTTTCAAAAATCCTTAAGGAAGGCAAGGGCTTTTTATTAATTGTAAACATGGTCTTGACCGGTTTCCAACGGCGGCTGGGAAATGAACTTGGGGTAAAACCGGGCGCGGAAATGATAGCCGCTGTAAATACTGCCGAAGGAATGAATATTCCTTTTAGTTTGTGCGACAGGGAAGTTCAGATAACGCTTAGGCGGGCATGGAACAGATGCAGTTTTTGGAGCAAATGTAAACTTCTGGCAGCTCTTTTTTCAGGCGCTTTTGTAAAAGAAAAACTTAACCCCGAAGAAATAGAAAAATTAAAAAAAGGCAATGAACTTGAAAATATGATGGAAGAATTATCCAGTTATCTTCCCGCAATAAAAGAAACCCTTATAGATGAGAGGGATGCTTATCTTGCCGCAAGGATATGGAAAGAATCTGAAAATAATCCCAAAACGCTTGCAGTGGTAGGCGCAGGCCATATGCGAGGAATACTGGAGCATTTTGAAAAATTTAAAGAGGGTGAAAATCTTCCAGATCTTGAAAAACTTAATACAACTCCAAAACGGAGCATAATTTCCAGATCGATCAAGTGGCTTATCCCTGCTGCAATACTTTCGTTAATCGCAATTGGTTTTTTCAAAGCCGATTTTAAAGATTTCAGCGCGCAAATGATTAATTACTTTCTGTGGAACGGGGGGTTGGCAGCCCTTGGAAGCATAATCGCTTTGGGGCACCCTCTTTCCATTATCGTTTCTTTCCTTTGCGCTCCCTTCACTACCCTAATCCCGTTTGTCGGCGTGGGTATGATCTCCGGGCTTGTGCAGGCGGCTATCTGCAAACCAAAAGTCTCTGATGCCGAAAACATCTCTGCCGATTCTGCCAGTTTAAAGGGAATGTACCGGAATCGCATAACCAGGGTTTTGCTTGTTTTTCTTTTATCAAGCATAGGAAGCTCTATTGCTACTTTTGTTTCAGGATCGGTGTTGGTTAATTTTATAATTAATGTATTCAAAGGAAGTTAAATGGTTTTTAAGCTATAATTGCTGTTTTTATTAAAAGAAATAATTATTCATTATTTCCATTACTTCGTTAATATTAATCGGTTTGCCTATATGGTCGTTCATACCTACCGCCATACATTTTTCGACATCTTCTTTGAAAACATTTGCTGTCATCGCAATGATAGGAATTTGCGTGTCTCCACCATTTCTTTCAGCTTCAAAAGCCCTAATTTGCCGTGTTGCTTCGTAACCGTCCATTTCGGGCATTTGTAAATCCATAACTATCATGTCATATTTTTCGGGCGATTCAACGAACATACGGACAGCTTCTGCACCGTTTTCTGCAAAATCTATTTTAATATTGGTGGGTTCAAGCAGCGTTGCAATTATTTCGCGGTTAATTTCGACATCCTCCGCCAGTAAGATGTGGCGGTTTTCGTAAAGCCCATCCGTATTCATATCCACATTTTTTTCTGGTGTTTTTAAGTTTGCCGTATCTGCACGTTTCATTTTGAAAGTAAAGCTGAAAGTTGAACCTTCTCCCGGTTTTGAATCAACCCAGATTAGGCCTCCCATTAATTCGACAATGTTTTTTGATATTGAAAGCCCCAGGCCGGTTCCGCCGAATTTTCGCGTTGTATTGCTTTCTGCCTGCGAGAAAGATTGAAAGAGCCGTGTTTTTTGTTCTTCGCTTATACCTATTCCAGTATCTGTTACTGAAATTTTTATTTTACTTTCGTTGTCTTCTTTCCCCAACAAATATGCGTCAAGGCTTATGCTTCCGCCTTCCGGCGTGAATTTTACAGCGTTCCCAAGCAGATTCGTAATAACCTGAGCCAGCCGCTGATCATCGCCTTTCAAAAAAGGAGGAATATTTTTATCGATATTTACCCTAAACTTCTGTTTTTTCTCTTCTGTACGCAGGCTTATTACATTCACAACCCGATTCATCATTTTTTCAAAATTGAACTCGGTCGGCGAAAGATCAAATTTATTAGCTTCTATTTTAGACATATCCAATATATCGTTGATAACACCAAGCAGATGTATTGATGCGTCATTTATCCTGTCTACAGAATACATTACACGTTCAAGCTTATCCGATGATTTTGCTATAGCGGTCATACCGATTATAGCGTTTAAGGGTGTACGCATCTCATGGCTCATATTGGCAAGAAATTCACTTTTAGCTTTTGAAGCAACTTCGGCAGCGCGGGTTTGATATTCCAAATCAACGGTACGCGCCCGCAGTTCCTGCGTGCGTTCATTGACCATCTTTTCCATGCGCTTGCCAGCATGCCGGTTGCGCAGGAGGAATATGGTAAGCAGGACTAGCAGCAAGGCCATTGAAATAGATGTGATAAGCAAATAAGGAATTTGAGAACGTGCCATTTGCCCGCGGTAATCAAAAACCCGTCGTACCCAGTGGTCGGTAATGGATTCGGTATCTATAAGGCTTTGCGCCTTGCTCACAATCGAACACAAAGTATTTTGCTCTACATTAAAACCGAATTTCGATTCGTAGGTCCGGTTTAGCACAAGGTTTGCTTTGAAGCCTGTCATTTCCATATAGTTAGTCGCATTGAGCAGAAGGTCGCGGGTAGCCATGAACAAATCTATCTCGCCTTTTGCAAGAGCGGAAAAAACTTCGATATTGTTGTTATACATGACAGTATTCTTATGGTCTGGAAATAGTTCAAAGAACATTTCCGTATATGCAGAGTCGGCGCGCAAGCCTACGCGCAAGTGTTGTACCTGCCCAATGTTTATATATGGGAAATCAGTGCTGGAAAGCAGGGCATAATAATCGGTCTTGTAGGCTTCATCCGCCCATAAAAAACGGTATTCACGTTCCGGCGTGCGGATTAGCTCTCCTGTTATAGACACAGTGCCGTTTTCCAGCATTTCAAGCACTTCGCTCCATGACTGATCCTTGGAGTTGGCGCTTAGAAATGTAAAGCCGGTTATTATTTCGATTTGGCTTAGAATGTCTTTTGCAATCCCCTGCCATTCACGGGCTGTTTCGTTATAAAAACAGTTAGGGTAATCATCCGGCGAGTATGCGATGGGAATTATAGCTGCAGGGTGCTGATGCAGCCTCATATACGTGCGTTCAGTTTCATCAAGCATCTTATTAAGTTCGCTGCGAATATAAGATATCTGCCCTTTTGAATGTAACTCTGTAAGATTGCCTCCGTTCTCCATATATTTCTGAACGACAGAGATGAGCGGAATCAAGTCAGGGTCGGCTGTTGCCAATGCAACCATATCGTGAATCGACGGGACAAAGGATTCCTGCTTTATATCCTGGTAAGCGGAAAAAAATGCTTCGGCATCTTTGTCCAATATAATTGCATCGATTGTTTGATTCATCAGCCCCTCATAAGCTTTATTATATGTCGGGAACCACTCAACGTAGTATGGATGTTTGTAATTTAAAATAATGGCAATATCGACACCCGCCCCGGTAATAAACCCTAAAACCGGCTGCCGTTGTTTGTTGAGTTCCAAAAGGCTTTCGCTGTCCCCGCGTGTGAAAATAGCCATTGTCCTTTCCGCTATGGGGCCGGTTGAGAACATTCTATTGTCATGCGAAACAGGAAAGGCGGCGGAAAAAGAAATTTCCCGCGATAAAATACCGGAAATAAGCGTGTCCCATTCGTATAAAGCAGGGCTAATCTTAAGATTAAAAAAATCAGAAAGCCATGTGCATAGCAATACAGCATAGCCGGTCAAAGTACCGTCTTCTTGTTTAAAGCAGTTTTTGCCTTCAGGCATTCCCAGCAAAAACTCTTTATTGAGCGTTCTTAGCCGTTCAATCGCCTCAATCTCGTCATCAGTTATATTCGGAATTTCTTTATAATCAAGATATTCAATTGTATCGAATGACAGATGCATCGGCGATTTGTCACACCCGGAAAAAGATGCAATTATCAAGGCAAAACAGATCAATAGCTTCATTTGCTAAGACTCCATTTTTTTAAAATTGCAGATAAATCACCGTTTTTTTCCATTCTGTCCAACAGCGCGTCTGCGCGGGCAGCCAGTTTCTTGTTTGCAAATTTAGTAGCGATGCCATACTCCTGCGAGCTAAATCCGTAATCCAGCAATTCGAATCCTTCTTCTATATAGCCGTATATAATGGATTTATCAGCAACAAATATATCAATTTTATCTTTTACCAAAGCTTCTTTAATTTCAGGATAATTGGGGTATTCAAATATATTCGCATAGATATTTAATTTTTGACATTCGTTTTCAAAGGCATCCTTTGCCGTAGCCGCCCTTACAACACCGGCTGTCTTACCATCCATATCTTGCGGATTATTAATGTTTGAATCAGAGCGCACCAGAAAGCCAACCTCATCTGTAAAATACGGACGGGAAAAATTAAAGGATTTTTTTCGTTCTTCAGTAATAGAAAAGGTGGCTATGGCCATGTCAATTTCACCGTTTTCCAGCATCGCGGCACGTGTCTGAGCGCCGCCGACTATTAAAAATTTTACAGCATTTTCATCATCTAAAATATCCTTAGCCATCATGCGCCCAAGGTCGATCTCCATGCCTTCTAACTCGCTGTTAGCAAGGTTAAGCCAGCCAAAACGAGGAACATCAGCATTTACGCCGATGCAAATCTCGCCGCGGTCGCGGATTGTCTTAATTTCGTTATTACCCGAGCAGGCTGAAAAAAAGAGAAAAAAAATCATTAAAGCAAAAGCAGTTTTTTTTAAAATCATGTTTACACACCATTAATCATAATATTTAACTATACATTAACTATATTTATAGCATAAATAAATAATCAAGTAAAGGGCTCTTGCAAAACTAAAGGTGATTTGAGTAACCTTGACAGAATCCTCCAAAAAAAGGATAAATAATCTATGGAAAATTTTGAGTTTTTTTTACGGACGAAAATAATTTTTGGGAAAGGGACAGAAAATCAGGCAGGGGGTGAAATTTTGCAATACACTAAATCTCCCTGCCGTGTGCTGCTGCATCATTCGGGCGGTCATGCCCTTAAATCAGGGCTTATAGATCGCATTAAGGCAAGTTTGAAAAATGCCAGGCTTGACTGGGCAGAGCTTGACGGGGTTCAGCCTAATCCCCGCTTGTCGCTTGTTTATAAAGGCATAGATATTGTAAAAAAAGAAGGAATAGAATTCATTTTGGCTGTAGGCGGAGGTTCGGTAATTGATTCTGCAAAAGCCATTGCCCTGGGGGCGGCAAATGAAGGCGATGTTTGGGATTTTTTTGAACGGAAAAAAACCGCATCGCAAGCCATGCCTGTAGGTGTGGTGCTGACAATATCCGCCGCCGGAAGCGAATCCAGCACAAGCTGTGTTATCACTAACGAGGACGGCCATTTTAAGCGCGGCGTAAGGTATGAATGTAACCGGCCTGTTTTTGCAATACTGAACCCCGAACTGACCTTTTCTCTGCCGCCTTTTCATACCGCCTGCGGTGTTGCCGATATTATGGCGCATATCATGGAACGTTATTTTACCGGCACGCAAAACACAGAATTGACCGATGAACTGTGTGAAGGTGCTTTGCGGGCTGTTATACGCAACGGGCGAAAGATATTTTGCGGCGGAGAAAACGACTACAACGCACGTGCCGAAATTATGCTGGCAGGTAATTTTGCGCATAACAACGTTTTAGGTGTAGGACGCACCGGCGACTGGGCAAGCCACCAAATTGGGCATGAACTTTCTGCCCTTTTCGACACAACCCACGGAGCTGCACTTTCGATTATTTTCCCCGCATGGATGAAGTATTGTTTAAAAGAAGATATTCCCCGTTTTGCCCGTTTTGCTTCCAGTGTCTGGGGAGTAGACGGGGCTTTTTATAATGCAGAGCAGGCTGGTAATGAAGGTATTTTCCGCATGAAAAATTTTTTCAGATCAATCGGTATGCCGGTAAGCTTAAGCGAAGCAAATATAGATATTTCCCGCATCGGCGAAATGGCAAAAAGGGCTGTCAGATTCGGCCCCATAGGAAGTTTTCGCAAACTTGATGAAAAAGACATTGAAGCAATCCTTCATCTTGCCGAGTAAGGATTTATTCACCTTAGCGTAACAATCTCGTAAGGATCCTCTCCGTAGCGGCGGTGTTCAACAGCTTCAAGAACATGATTACTTTCTATTATTTCTTTCCCGTCCAGGTCGGCAATGGTTCTTGCCACACGCAATACGCCGTGATATGCACGCCCTGAAAAACCAAAAAAAGCCGCTGCCTTATTGCACTCAGACTGCGCACCTTCGCTCATAGGGCAGAGCTTTTCAATTTTTCCCGCTGGGATAAGGGCGTTGCGGCGGATGCTTTTGCATCGCTGCTGCTGGATTAAAACCGCCGCATTTACACGCTTTGCAATTTCCGCACTGCATTCTTCATTTGATCTTCCTGATATGCTGTTTGTCGCAGGCGGGATTACGGCGGCACGAAGCTCTATACGGTCAAGCAATGCTCCGCCGAATTTTTTCCAGTAGCCGTTTATTTCCTGCGGCGAACACAGGCAGCCAAAGGAATAATCATTTTCGCCGTGATTCATTCCAAGACGGCCGCAAGGGCAGGCGTTAGTCGCTAATAACAACTGGAATTCGGCAGGCAGCCGAACAACCCCGTCGGCACGGGCGATGCTTATTACCTTGTCCTCCAGCGGCTCACGTAATGCCTGCAGCACATTGGTCTTAAATTCAGGGGCTTCATCAAGAAACAACACGCCGAAATGCGCAAGGCTTATCTCTCCGGGCCGCAGGGCCTTGCCGCCGCCAAGTATCCCTTCGGCGCTTGCCGAATGATGCGGCGTGCGAAAAGGGGGATGCCTAATTAAACATTCTTCGGGTCTAAAATGCCCTGCCAAACTGTGAAGCCCTGTAACTTCTACCGCTTCATCAAAATTAAGCAAAGGCATAATCGAGGGCAGCCGCCTTGCAAGCATTGTTTTTCCGGCGCCAGGCGGGCCGAAAACCAGCATATTATGCCCCCCGGCGGCGGCAATTTCCAACGCCCTCTTGTAAGCTGCCTGCCCTCGGACATCGGCAAAGTCAATATCGTCTAACTGCGATGGGGACTTGTTTTTATCAATTGAATTATCAAATGAATATTTCGGAAAACTTCCGGTTCTTTCAAGAAAAATTAACGCTTCATAAGCTTCTGTTAATGTCGAAACTGCCGCAATTTTATTTGAAGCATTCTCTAAAATAAAAGCTTCCCCCTGATTTTCCCTTGGGACAATAAACCCGTTGATTTTTTCTTCACAGTCAAAAGCCATACCTGCTGAAATTGCAGCTAACACGCCCCTTACCGGGCGCACCTTTCCCGAAAGCTCAAGTTCTCCCATAACCAGTAAATTTACAGGGACAGGGACAAGCCCTGCAGCCATCATCACCGCAAGGGCAATAGGCAGATCCAAAGCGGCTCCGTCTTTGCGCAGCCCTGCCGGGGCAAGGTTTATCAAAACCCTGTCCAACGGAAAATTGAAACCGGAATTCCTGAATGCCGCCCGTACCCGTTCCCTTGCTTCACGGACAGCCCCTTCGGCAAGCCCTGTAATATCAATCCCCGGTATGCCTCTTCGAATATCCGCCTCTACCCTTATAATTACCCCGTCCGCGCCATAAGGCGCATACGCTAATACGCTCATATAATATTAATGGCGGGAAAGTAGGGTTTGCTTGAGTATTGCTCTTGAAAAACTGAAACTTTTTGCAGAAATGTATGCCCTAAAGGATTTTTTCCAGCACGACCGATGCCGTTTTAGGTTTACACTGCGGACTTGAGCGAGCCCTTTTCAGGGCTCTCAAGCTCCGCACGATCCGTTACTATACGGCATCGGTCGTGCCAAACCACTATTCAAGCATACATTTCTGCAAGCGTTTTCAGGCTTTCATCGCGTAGTAAGGGCGCAAAGCGTGGGGGCTGGAAAAAAAAGGTAGCTGCTACCTTTTTTTGCTCTAGTTTCAAATGAAAGATTTAAGTTATTGAAAATATTTGCAAAAATTGGTATGTTAATAATAAAAGTTTAGTTTAATAACAACTTGTATTTTAAGACGAGGAGTAATTTATGAAAAAACTTGGAGAAAAAAATGAAAACAACAACAATTTTAACAATTATTTTGATAGCTTTATTCGCTGTTTCGTATAACGCCTGCAAACCGGAGGCGGACCCGCCGAAAACTTACGCAATTACCTTGCAGTGGGACGAAGGCGGGACTGCGATTGTAAGCCCCAACCCTGCCGCAAGGGGGCAGCTTGTAACAGTAAGCGCGTTTCCCGCCGCCGGCTATAAATTTAAGACATGGCAGATAACTTCAGGCGGCTCGGTAACGTTTTCGGGTATAAGTGTCAATGAAGCGACTTTTATCATGCCGGCAAACGAAGTAACGGTCAAGGTTGAGTTTGAAAGCATTGCGGATGTGATGCTTGACGAAATTGTCTACGGGGCGCAAGAGCCCGTGATAAAAAGCATAGCGCTTAGCGGTTTAGGAGTAAACACACTGGCAGTAACAGGCATAGAGCTCGGCGGCGGGGAAAACAGCCCCTTCGCCCTTGATACAGCCGACATCGACAATAAAATTACAGCCGGGAATGTTCCCAGTTTTTTTGTATGGGCAAAAACTACTATTAAAACAGGCGAATGGACGGACACTGTAACGGTAGCTTACGGCGGGAAAACGGCAATTTTTGATATAGGAATCGTTGTAACGAAAAAGCCTTTAACCGTAACAGGCATTACGGCGCAAAACAAAGTATATGACGGCAATACGAGCGTAATTTTTGAAGGCGAAGCGGCTCTTGAGGGCATAGCCGAAGGCGATGAGGTAACGCTTATTGAAGGCGAGGCTGTTTTTGAGGACAAGGACGCAGGGGACGGCAAGGCAATTATTTTAGAAGGCTACGGGCTTGAAGGCGAAGACGCGGGCAATTACACGTTTGCCCAACCCGAGGGAATGACT
>Ga0099364_10002432_pt1 | contig 29661 bp, 28 predicted proteins | sample TergutTh196P3_FD_73070 | JGI IMG/M metagenome (GOLD analysis project Ga0099364, IMG submission 73070) | Microcerotermes parvus P3 segment gut microbial communities from Pointe-Noire, Republic of the Congo - Th196 P3 | ecosystem: Host-associated > Arthropoda: Insects > Digestive system > Gut ...
GATTTTGAAAAGGCCCGAAACATCTCTGAAAAAAGCGTAGAAATTGCAAAGACAGAACGAGGAAAAACGGACGAAGAACGACAAGAACTGCTCGATCATCTCCAAAAAGAATGGGACTGTTTTATACAGGACTTACCTTTTAGAGAAATGCTGGGCGAAGAGCCGGAATAAATCCCACCCTGCCGTCAATATCCAGATTTTTGTAAAAATTGCCAATCATTGATAAAGCACAAGGGAAAAATGAAGTGTTGACATTTTATGCCGCAAGCGGGATAATGTAGCCCGTCGGCAAAAGGTAATGTGCAAAAAACGGCCGACAATGATCCGGCAATGCAACTGTCTCTCGTCATTCCTCTTTATAACGAAGAAGAAAGTCTCGAACAACTCCATCGGGAAATATGTGAGGTTGCCGAAGCGAATGATTGCAATCTCGAAATCATATTCATCGATGACGGCTCGACCGACAATAGTTGGGCTGTCGTCGAAAAAATCATAGTAAACGACAGCAGAGTTCGCGGAATTCAATTTCGCCGGAATTTCGGCAAAGCCGTTGCTCTTCACGCCGGATTCAAGGTTGCCAAAGGGGAATATGTCATGACGCTTGATGCCGACTTGCAGGATGATCCCAAAGAAATCCCCGACTTCTTCCGGCTTATGAATAACCCCGAAGATCACTCTTCTACGGATCAAGTCGGGTTTGACGTTGTCAGCGGTTGGAAACAGCAGCGATATGACCCCTGGCATAAAGTCTTGCCTTCCCGCGTGTTCAACGGAATGGTCAGTTGGATGACCGGCGTGAAACTACATGATCATAATTGCGGGATGAAATGTTATCGCCGGGAGGTGTTGAATGAAGTGAACCTATATGGTGAACGGCATCGATTCATACCGGTACTAGCCGCATCTCGCGGATTTAAGATCGGAGAAAAGGTCGTTGCACACCGTCCAAGACAGTTCGGCAAATCAAAATACGGCATCGAACGCTTAATCAAAGGCTTTTTAGACCTTTTGACTATATGGTTTTTGACGCGATACGGACAGAGACCTCAACATTTTTTTGGAACAATGGCCTTGATTGTGATGACGATGGGATTTATTGCTTTCGTTATCCAATGTATTATATTCGTGTATAGACACATCAAATTCTATAGTAGCATCGAACCGTGCGGCGGTCTCGACATTTGTTTATTATTTCAGGTAATATGTTCTATGGCGATTCCCTATCTCGGCATGCCGATACTTGCCGGTATTCTATTCTTTGCCTTGGGCTTTGTTGCGGAACTATTCGTGTCGAAAACGATCCAAACGGAAAACTGCTATTCGGTGAATCAAGCGACAAACGTCTGACGTCTACAGGTTTAGCGGGTGATCGCAGATAAGGATTACGATGATGGTTTGCGAGAAAACTTTGCAGCAAGAGGTATAGATTTGGTTGTTCCTTGCAGAGCAACACGGTTGCCAATCGATAGCGTTTCCATCGATTAGCACCGGCATTTACGGCTATTCCCATCCAACAAGCCGCTCCGTTGGCAATACAGACGGTCGTTGAATTCCTGCGTGAACACGAGGTATCGATCCAACTTGCACGTTTTTGCTTGTTCTCCGATGCGGATTTAGAAGTCTATGTAGATGCGTTGAATGGTGTAAAACAGAACTTGTCTTCCCAGAGATACTTGAAAACGCAACTCAAAACGTTATACTCCAACGTGTGGTTATTGCTTTCCAGAGTATTTTCCCATGCATCGTTTCTATTGTTTGAAAATCACGCTTAAAGATGTGCATTGCCCGATTTGGCGGCGGTTCGTTGTTCCCTCCAACATTCGTCTTGACAAGTTTCATGAAGTCATTCAAACCATTATGGGTTGGTGTAATGGACACCTTCATGCTTTTGAAGTGAGTCAAGGGCGCAGGAATATACAAAGTTACAAGGCAGCCGAATGGATTGAAGACTGGGACGATTCCCTACCGGAGGGGAAATATACTCTCGAATCGTTCCTTTCGGAAAAAGGTGCGAAAATCAAGTATCGGTACGATTTCGGCGATAATTGGGAACACGAAATTCTTCTGGAGAATCCCAATTATGATGCCCCCGATCAGCCGGGTCCGATTTTTTGTATCAAAGGAGTCAGAGCCTGTCCGCCGGAAGATTGCGGCAGTACCTGGGGTTTTGAGAATTTCTGTGAAGCCATAGCAGACCCAAAGCATCCAGAGCATAAGGAACTCAAAGAATGGTACGGCGGTAAGTACGATCCCGAACATTTCGACCTTGATGGCGTAAATGAGGAACTCGGTGTCAAGCGTCCATCGGCTCCAACGAAAAAAGCGAAGAAAAAAATGACAGGATAAGTGCCGATAAAGACGCTCCAACCATGGGCAGCATGTTGTATGATTTCCGTAGCACCAAAAAAATGCTTGCCGCCTTTGAAGGACACGAAGCCGCCATTTGTCGAACTTGTGAAATTGCTGACCGAATCGAACCGGATGTCTGTACGTAACGAGACACTAACCAAAATATGACCAACGAAATCGAACAAAAACTTGAAGCCATCGCCGCTGAACTTTTCCGGTCTACGCGTGTGTTGTTTATCACGGGCGCGGGCATTTCAGCAGACAGCGGATTGCCCACCTATCGAGGTGTCGGCGGACTCTACAATACTGAAACGACCGAAGAAGGCTATCCTATCGAGCAGTGCCTTTCGGCTTCAATGTTCCGAGTCCAACCGGACATTACTTGGAAGTATATGCTTCGTGTCGGCGAAGCCGTGATCCAATGCCAACCGAATCCGGCACACAAAATCATTGCCCAGTGGGAAAGGGATTTCGCTCAACGCAACGGCACTCCGTCTGTTGCCGCTCGCAAGTCTGACGGCGGCAAATTAGTCGTCCTCACGCAAAACATTGACGGCTATCATCGGCTTGCTGGTTCGGAAAACGTTTTGGAAATTCACGGAAACTTGGGAGAACTCTTTTGCACGAAATGTTCTTGGGAGACTTCCGTGGACTTGAGTGCAGACAATCACTCCTCATTGGCGGAGCGGCTGAAAGAATATGGTCAGGATTCAGTGCCAAGATGTCCGAAGTGCCAAGCAGTCATTCGTCCTCGGGTCGTGATGTTCGAGGAAATGCTTCCCCATCCGGTACTGTCGCAATTTGCGGAAGAGTTTGACAATGGCAACGGCTTCGATATGGTCTTTTCGATAGGCACCTCGGCAATGTTTCCGTACATTACAGCACCAGTATATGAGGCGATTCATTGCGGCAAGACAACGGTTGAAATCAATCCGGCGGCAGGAGAACTGTCGCACCGGGTTGCATATTATTTGCCGATGGGTGCCGCCGATGCACTGACTCGGTTGGATGCCTTAACCATGAACCTACGTAATGAGGAATGAGTTCCGCAACAAAAACCACACCGGTAAACTTGGCTCCCGCATCAAATCTATACACCGATATGCCGCCGCTGCTGCCAGAGGAGTTGATGGAAAAATTGGTCGATACGAAAGATGTCCGTATCGAACGAATCGTTTCAACAGGACATTCCAGTCCACCGGGATTCTGGTACGATCAAAATGAAAGCGAATGGGTTGTCCTTCTTCATGGTGAGGCAATCTTGGAATTTGAAGACGAAAAACGGCACATGGTTCCTGGAAATTATGTGTTGATTCCCCCACACTGTAAGCATCGTGTTTATTCGACCTCAATGAAAGAACCGACCGTTTGGTTAGCAGTATTCTTTGGCAAGGAGAAAAAGGCGTAGAGGAGAACGGGGAAGAAGTTCATGTGGTGTCCGAAAGAAACCACCCCTGAACGACAGAAGCATGACCTCGCTTTCGCAATCGGTAAAGCGGGACGCGTAGTTTGAACTACAACATATTGTCAATCCACAGATCAAGCTGGTTGGCAACTTTTTCAATGCTACCGTCCGATTGGACAGTTTTCCATTCAAACGTGACGAACACGTCGGTCTTCTCGAAACCGAACTTGCGAAAAATCACGTCCGAATCAACATACCCGGCAGGTCGCCGAACATCGTTGGACTCTCTGGTAACGGAAAGAAAACAAAACCTGGTGGCTCCTTGCTCTTGCCCCGCATTCTTCAATGCTTCAAGCATCTGCTTGCCAATACCCTTGCTCCGTTCTTCAGGAACGAGAATCATCTCGCCGAAGTAGTAAGACAGCTCCGGCACAATGCCGAGTTGCTGCAACGGTTCACCGGCTTGGCAAAGGATTTCTGTTTCGGTGAACAGCATCGTACCGATGGCTACACCGATGATTCGTTCGCCATCTCTCGTAATGACCAATCGGGCAGTCGGATTGGTAGTGTATTCGGCAATGTGTTCGCGTTCGCCTTCTTCAGCACCGACATACAGATAAGGAAACTCCCGGAAATACCGCAATCGAAAATCCACCAAGGCACCAATTTCAACAGCAAGGCTTTCACCGGAATATGTTTGGATGTTGATATTCATTTTCAGTCCGTTCACAGTATCGTCTCAAATTTTTCAAAAAAGGAATCATTGCCTTCCAATGTTTCAGGGTGGGCAAGCATTTCATCGCGTGTCATCCATGTGATCGCCGAAACCTCCTGCGGATTTGGACGAAATGTTACATCCTCATCTGACAACTTTGCAGAGTACCAATAGAGCCGAACTCCCCAGGGCGTTACGGAAATACCCAACTGACGAATCGGCTCGACCGAAACGCCTAACTCTTCAAAACATTCTCGAATCAACGCCTGATGCGGCGTTTCGCCAGGCTCGATTCCGCCGCCCGGAAAACAAATCTTTCCCGGAGCAATGACCGACTGCGAACGTGTGATGGTCAAATATCGCCCCGACCGCTCAATGATGGCGATAACCCCCTCACGAACAATTGCTGTTTCATCAGACATTGATGAACTCATTTCTTTGCCAATTCTTTGATAATATCCGCCGTCGTTGGTGGACAACCGGGAATGTATCGCTCGCAACCGGCAGTGCAGTTCCCGACACCGATACCGCTATATTTTTTGCCGCGAAAGCCCTGACCAATTTTGATTTTATCCCTCGGCAGAGTACCGGCAGAATGGTTGAGATATTGCTCACAGGTTTTTCCTCTCAGAACAATTTCGTTCATTCTAACATGTTGAGTGTTCTCCACAATCGGCAGTTAGCGGATGATCATTCCCAACTCTTCAATCGTCCGCTTGAATCCCCGGTCAGGACTGACAATCTGATCAAGCGTCAACTTACCGCTTTTATAAAATTGATACCGGGTTTCCCCCAGCCATTCCCGTTGAAATTTATTCGACTGCCCTTTCAAGTAATCCGCAAACGTCATGTTGCCGCTCACTTGCTTGTAAGGTGCCTTGCCAGTCTTATCTTGGTATTCCCGCATCGCATCGTACCGTAACTTCCGGCGATACTCGTAAGACAATTCGCTGTATTTTTTCTTGGCGTTGGGATTCGCATGGTACATTTCCTTTGCCAGCAGATCAAAATTTTCGGCTTCCGCAGGACGTGTTCCTCTGTCGCCGATGTCCATGTAGGGAATAAGAACACGCCGGCAATTCGGATGGAGCCGCCTTTTACCATCGATAGGTGAGATATAGGTATCACCGTCCATGATTTGATAGCAGGTATATTCCTTGATAATCAACTGCGGATACAGTCCCTTCGAGTCGGTAAGAACATCCAGCCAAAGACCGTATCTGCCGAAGAGCGTTTGTGCATGATTGAGCCGTGCCTTCAAACCGACAAGCCGGTCGTCGTCTTCATTCCCCCAAACATCAAAGTCTCGTACCGATTGTTCAACATTCCCAAACTCAACCTTTGCCGGTATCTTCCCCATGACACCGACCATCGACATAATCGCCGCCTTGAAGATATTGTCATAGTCCGCCGCCCAGCAGCGCAAAGTATATTGCGGATGCTTCGCATGATTCCGTGCTTCCACCGGAAACTTGGGCAGATATTTTTCCACTTTAGAATCACTCTTGATCTCAATGACTCCTTTGTAACAATCATCTACATAGTCTCAGTGCTGTTTCATCGTGTCATATTTCAACATCATCCTTTCTCCTTTCGAGGAGGCAGGAGTCAGAATAAAAAGGAATGGGCGCAGCCCATACTACTTCCTCCTGTCTTCTGACTCCTGCCTCCTCTCCCTCATTCCCCCAATTTTTTACGCTGTTGTCCCAAAAAGTCGAAACCAAAACGAACCGGATCAAGCAGATTTCCCGTTGCGCATCCAGACACCATTCCCTTGTCCGTGTTGTAGGACGAAACGCCCCCAATGTAACGGGTCATTCGGGCATTCGGATGCCGTTGACATTTTGACCACTTCGCGTAAAATGACGAAACCTGTGGGATACTCGGCTCAAAATTTGAGAGGGTTTGCTCACAGGGATTTTGAAAACAATCATTTGAGGACACTCCCGACGGCTAGCTTTAGTCGGGATACACATCATGTGCTGGGGAAGCGGAATTGGTGTCCATTTCCCCCCAGCCCTATTTATCGCGATTATGACCGATTCCGAAGTCTCCTGGTATCGTAACAGATCTTTCTTGCATTTTGATTCCCCAATCTCGCTTGAAAACGCACAGGCGATTGTTACTCCAGAGTCAGTACGGAGTCACTCCTTTCTTCCCTTCATCTATTTTGAAAAGAAAATATGCCGAAAACAGAGAAAAGAAGCAAAAGAGAATCCGCAGGACAAGTGGAAGGTTCGCCCGATAATGTATGCGTCTCATCGAGACTCACACATTTACTCGTTCTATGCATCTGAAATTCAAAAACTATATGAAGAGCAAGTAGGATATTATTGTTCCGAAAACATCGTTGCTTACCGCAGATTAGGGAAAACCAACATACACTTTGCAAAAGACGTTTTTGAGTATATCAAGGAAAGACGAGTTGGGGTCGCTATTGCAAAGGATGTCAAAAAATTTTTTGGCAACCTTCGCCACGATATTCTCAAATGGCAATGGCAATCTCTGTTGAATTTGCCATCACTACCTGACGATCATTATCGCGTTTTCAAATCTCTGACACGATTTTCATTTATCCGAAAAGACGAAATTCTTCCTCTTCGAGAGCCATCTGATTACGGGAGGATACTGTCAATTCAAGAAATGCGAAGTCTGATTCGCTCAGGAGATCTGGTTCCTGAATTTAATGGGGAACGGTCAGCCAATGGTGAAATCAAATGGAAAACTTTTGGTATTCCACAGGGAGCACCCATATGTGCTTTATTGTCAAACATTTACATGCTCGACTTTGACATGCTTTTGACGAGGAAAGCAAATGAGAAAAATGCTCTCTATCGACGGTACTGCGATGATATTCTTTTGGTATGTGCCGAGAACGATTGTAATTTTTTCAAAAGTCTCATACGCCAGTCTCTCAATCGATTGGGTCTATGCGATAACCCACAGAAGGAAATCATCTCAAGGTTTTCTCAAGAAAATGGTGTTACTGTGGTTTCTCCGCCGTTACAATACCTCGGCTTTGAATATGACGGTACAAAGGTAACGTTGCGTTCCAAAACTATTGCACAGCATAAAATTAAGGCAATTCGATGTATTCGGCAGGAATTAAAGTTCGCCAAACAACAAGGTCTTTCACGTATCCGAAGAAAAAGAATTTTCTCTTGGTTCAGTCATCTTCGGAATATGATTCCGAAGGACAAAGATAATCAACGTGGTCAGAGGAATTTTCAAACCTATGTCAATCACGCCGCTAAAATTTTCGGCTCGGAAGCAATACGCAGACAAATGCGTAAGCATTGGGCGTGGTTGTGCAAACAAATCAACAAGGCTGACGATGAACTAACGCAGAATTAGTACCAACATGCTCTGCGGCGGTAAAAACAAATTGCGAGGGATAGTTGACGTTGCTGTTATGCAAACATTGGCAGGAAAAGACAATTTGCCGGAATTGCTTGACCATTATGAGCAGAGCATCGTTGATGAATGTCATCTTCTTGACGGTCAGGCGGTGGGGTAGTTTTGTTTCGGGCATAGTCGTACTCCCCTGTTCGGATACGGCACTGTACCGTGCCGTTCATTGGCAGTCAAGCCGCCCCTCGAACATGTTCATAAAGTCGGTGAGCAACCGAAAGAAGCACCTGCCCTGCTTGTCCAGATTGCGAATCAAGTTTTGGAATTTCGTGTAATCCGATTCCCGGCACGAATAGCCCTTCGCAAAGCAATACTGACAGTGATTGCTGCAATCTACTCCGCTGTATTCCAATGGTACAGGGTGTCCCCCAAAAAGTCCCACCAATCAGTTATTTGTTCCTTGTTGTTAAAAACATTTCGCACAACTCCATCACCACGTCGTCATCTTTTTTCTTGCCCTTGAGAGTTTGCACCCGGTCAAACACAGCATCCTGCTCTTCATCGCAAGCGATTTCACGGGGATAAATCCGGCTCGGCATTTCGGCATACATTTCACGGTCGTTCCGAAAGCCCAAGTCCATCGCCATGATGTCGCTGATTTCGTCTTGCGTAAAGCCGGTGAAATAGTCGCCATCTGAAAACAACTCATTGAACTCGCTACGTAGTTTCCACTTATCCCAATCGGTTTCCTGTGTGACCCGATTATCTGCGATTCGATATGCCCGCTCTTGTTCCGACGTTAAATCGGTTTTGATGATGACCGGTACGGATTCGAGGTTCAACTCCTTCGCCGCTTCGTAAAAGGACTTAAAGAGCGAATCCACCTTGATTCGGTAGGCATGTTTGAGCCGAACCGCATTTAGGAGCCGCTCCTTGATGTACCGATGAATGGTACGGGTCGAAACATGAAGTAATTTTGCTGCTTCTTTAACGGTCAGGCGATGGGGCAGTTTTGTTTCGGACATGATTGATGCTCCTTGGTGTGGATGCTGGCACTGTACCGTGCCGGTTAGGGGCAGTCAACCAGCCCCCCAAACATGCTCATAAAGTCGGTGAGCAACCGGTAGAAGCACCTGCCCCGCTTGTCCCGAAATAGTGTAGAATAGGGCATAGTAAAGGAGAGGATACAATGTTTAACGAAGAACGTGAACAAGTGATGAATACAGCAGAAATGTTACTGCCGCTGTATTATGCGAACATGCCCAAAAACTTGAAAGGGCAACTCCACGTGAAAGCAGAAACGCTCGGAATGTCCGGTAATGCTTTCCTTATTCGATTGGTCGAAGAGACTATCTGGGGCAGGAAACTCGCAACCGCCGATAGTACAACCGTGATCGCAGCAATCAAGGAACGGCTATTGAAACAGATAAATGAATTGATACATTCAGCCGGGATTTGAAAGAACAGGACGATAAGATCGATCATGAGAAGGTTACTGCGTGTGTACTCGGAGTCCACTCTTTCGATTGTCGCAAACTTCGACGGTGAGTCCCCCAACCGATTGCTGTCCGCCAATATCAACAAATTGCTTTTGTCCATTTTGTTCGCAGACGATTCGACCATTATCCAAATAAAAACGTGCGCCTTCCGCAGAAATGCCTGACACATGAACTGTGTCTGAAAGTCCAGAACCGAATGATACCGGCTTCTCACCTAAATTGATCGTCGCAAGTTGTCCGTCCGGCTGAATAACTTTCAAATACGAAGTACGACAAATCTGCGCCACAATACCGACGCATAGACCGATACAGAATCCCAAAATGAAGGCCACTGTCAAACGCCCGCCAATGTCGCCGAACCAAAGCGTCAAACAGAGAAACGCTGTTGCACCCAATGCGCCGCCGACTGCTCCTCCACAAACTGCCCATATCTTATGTAGATTGGGAATAAACCAAGACAAGCCCCAGGATAGGATTGCTCCGAGTAATACCCATGCAAGCACTCTATCCATAAAAAGTTGTAACTGGAAAAAGTCAAACAACCACAGTCCCGCTATGCCCATAGCCCCTCCGCCGTAAAGAGCCGATTTTTTGTTTAGGTTGGGAAACACGGAAAAAGCCAATCCAAGAGCAATGACTATTCCGAGAACCATCCCTGTAAGAAGTTTTTCAATAAAAGACAGTAATTGAAAAAGATCAAATAAATAGAACAGCAACTGCCCTGTCCCGCCGGCAACTATTCCCACAATCAACGAGCCGACAGCAATAATGGTAACATCCCGTGAGACAATGACTTGAGCGTGTTGCATTAAATGGTTTTGCATCACCTTGACAAAAATGCCAATGCCAAAACAGAGAAATGTTGTCCAAAGACAAACACGTAATAATGTTCCCATAAATGTACCGGCATCGCCGGAATCCATCAGCCCCGTGTGCATCATCCTTTCTGCCTGGGCAAAAGCAACATCGAATTGTCCGTCGTGTGTCCAGATAATCCGTTTCCTGCTGCCAGTTAATGTGGCGAGGAATGACCTACTGGCATCGCCCGTTGCAATCGCAAAAATTCGCACATTTTGCCCTCGTAATACATTAGCGATGTACTTGGCGTTGGCGGCATTACCCACTGTATTCGCTCCATCAGTAAAAAGTAAGACATTTTTTGCACCGAAAGAGTCACGCAAAACGTTTTCTGAAGTTTGCATAGCGGACTCGAAGTTGGTTCCGCCATCTGCCGCAAGCGAATCTATTGTTGATAAGAGAAGGGAGGCATCTTGCGTAAATGGCACGTCAACAGAAGCCTCACTACTGAACGTGACCAGAGCAATTTGATCCTTTGATAAATCTCGGCGGGCAATGAATTTTTCGGCGGCTTTTTTGACCTCGTAGAGTTTTTGTCCATCCATTGACCCACTTATGTCAATGGTCAAGCAAATTGATTGCGGCGGTAACTCGGAATCAGGTGGTGCTGTTTTGTGGGTCAGTGCCAAAAATGGCTCACCTAATATCAATGCCAACGCAAAACAACCTATGGCGGCTGCTAAAGCAAGTACCAACCATTTAGGCAATATCGTGATATATTTACCGAATGCATTCATCGTATTTACCGGCTATCAGTTGGTTATCCTTTTGATTATCTCAATGATCGCACCCACAAAATCCCAAATCAGCATGAACAAATCTGCAATGCCCATACCCGTCCCATAGGATATCGCACCGACTACAAGGCATCCAAATACTATCACTTTAAAAATAAAATTACTGATCCAAGAAAAGATCGTCTTAATACATTGCCCCAGCAGCCACAATAAAAAGTACCACCAGAACAAAAAGCCCAAGCCACTACCCCTACGAAACATATAACATTCTCCATTTCAAATGGGCGATGTATCATCTGCCCTTCCAAAAAAATCCGAAATTGGTCTTTACAAGTCAATTTTCGGAGTATAAGGTCTTTGTACAAACACGCTCTAACCATAAAACTGACTCACATGAACTATCAAGGACGACAACAAACTCTCGTCTTTTTCAACACTTCGCCAAACAAAAGGTGTATCTGAATGATGGAACAACCTTATTCCTTCCTATCTTCATCATCCCAGACGACTCCTTGCAGTGCAGTTGGTGCGGCACTGCCCACTTGTTGCATTTTTTTCGCAAGCAACTCTTTGTAACGCCTCATACCCTTTTCATCGGCACTGTAGTTGATGGCTTTGTCGGGAGCAATGCCATATTGTTGAGCAACCGAGATGGAGTCCTGATTTGCACCCAAGTAGAGGAATAGCCAGTTGTACACCTCCGTCTGATGCTTGATCTTCTCCAAAAGACGCTCCTTTGTGTATTCTCGTGCGGAGGCGTTTTCCTGACCATCGGTGACAATGACGAACATTATCTTTGTGCCGCCATTGCCTCACGCAAAATACGTTTTTTCTCTTCCGTGTTGGCAATTTCTAGTGGTGTATTGCCTTTATTGTCTCTCGTACTAATGTCCGCTTGCTGAGAAATAAGATATCTCAAAACATCAACGTTGGAATTGTGCGAAGCGGCACCATGTAATGCTGTATAGCCGTCAGAGCCTTTCGAGTTGACATCCGCACCTTTGGAAACAAGATATTTCACAACTTCAGCGTTGGGATTATACCAAGCAGCATAATGTAGTGGAGTGTCGCCACGTTCGTCTCGTTGGTTGACCATTGATGTGCCTGTTCCGACATAGTTTTCGATATCCTGAACAGTTCCTTTTTCCGCCGCCTCGAAAATGTTTTGTGGAGGCGGCGGAAAAACCGATTGTACTGGCACTGGCATCGCACCTCGTCCTCGTTGCCCACTGCTTTGCCCCGGCTGCCATTCGCTGGTTTGATTTGGCGGCGAGACAGACTCCTGTGCGAGCGGCTCGTCACTGGACGGAGTTCTCGGTACAACCACCCATATCAGCACCGCACATATTGAAAAAAGTGCGATTATGCCGACTACGATGGTTCCCGCTACTTGGGCTCCTGTTGATGTTTCTGTTTGTTTTGACATGTGCTTACCTCTTCATAATGATAGGTGTGGCTCGTAAAATCTTCATGACGTAGCAAAGGGTCTGAACATCGTTATCATGTTTCTTCGTCTATTGGTTTTCCGATGAATACCTGGCAACCGAATTTTCAGACAGTGACTTATCGCTGTATTTCTTTGTATATGTGTCGAAAATAGCTCTTTTGGTCTCGTTTAGTATGACGAGTTTGCCATTTTGAATGACAAATTCGTCTTCATTCAAAGCAAGTGTATAATCCATCATTAACACTCCGTGCATCGATAACACACATATCGCATATTTTACCCTAAGTGCATAATAGGTTTCCCAGTCTTTTACGACATCAAGTTCGCCATTGATAATCTCTGCATATATTATGTCCGATTGCATTATACTACCGCTTATAAGTATAAGTTCTTGATATTTTTTTCCTTTTAGTGTAATAATCTTACTTTTGAGATACTTCTTATCTTCTATCATGTAAATGTCATTCGCAGAATCATGACTTCCTCCTACAAAGCGTAAGAATGTAAGTAGGAGCATAACAGGTATGCTAACGACTATAAGAAAGATCGGAACGACTACAAGTTTGATTAGAAAACTAATAATAATCGTTCTTAATTTCATTCTCTTCTGCATGATATTTCTCCTTTTTTACTCAATCGTATTCAGTGATACATCCTGTTGCAATAATTTTCAATCTAATAAAAATTGGCTCTATTCCGATTCCGGGTTGGTGGGTGGTGATGGTGCTCAATCAGGCAAAGTTGGGGCGAAATTACGATGAAAACTCACGCAGATGCACAAAACAGTCGATTTGTTTTCGGTGTTTGGGTAAAATAGGTGATTTGTGGTGCCGTCTTTGTGGAATAATAATCCACCAACTCGGAACCGGAATAGAGCCTAAAAATTTTTCACGAAGTAACAAAGGGTCTGAACATCGTTATCGTGCTTCTTTGTCTGTTGGCAAAGAATGCTTTTACCGGGTCCTGCAATCCATTCATTCTTTCTCCATATCCGCCTGTCGCTAAATTGCCAGCGTCGTCTTCGTTTAAGCAAAAGCCGATACGTAATTCAAAATTGTCCACATAGACACTGCAATTTTTTCCAAAACGCCTCCAGTTATCTACAAAAGCAAGCACGAATGAACCTTGCCGGGGTCCCTCGTCCATCATTTTTTTCAACAATTCCGCAGGCGTACCGGGAACAACCGTCGGTGAACCATATTGCATCTGCGGCAAAAAAGAGTCTGCTTCGTCTATCGAATCAATGATTAACAAAGTACGTTGCGAACTCATTTTATTGACGACATCTGTAATATCGCAATTCCAATTTGGAGTTTTAATTTCCACACGCGGAAAACTGCTGAATTTTGGCGTTGCAACGTTTGCATCGGAGTTGAAATAAATGACCCGATTAAACAGATTGTTCCGTTTGTCGGACAACAATACGGAATATAAGATGCCCTTTCGAATGTTTTCGTCTATTCCAGCAACGCAAAGATTATTTCCTTGCCGGCGTTCCCACTGGAATTCAAACGGCAGTGCTTCAAAGTTAAGTTCTTCGCCGAGTAGAACTTTCCCCGCTGTTGCGTTAAATGACGTTGGAACAAGTTTAGGCAAATTGGCACCGTCAAATACTTTTGTGTCCACTGGGTATCCCATTCCATTGAGGTGCGTAAAAACATCCCGTAAATGTTGTTTCCGAAGAGCAGGGTCAGCGTAAGGCACGATAAATTTGCGATTTTCGGATGCTTGTCCATTATGATTGTTAATGATTGCTTCTTTTTTCGGTATCAATTTTACCGCTTCAAGATTGCTGTCGCTCAAGATTTGCCGGGAATCATCTTCGGAACACGACAGGGCAAGACGGCAAGCAAGTTGTGTTTTGAAGGGATGGATAAATTCACCCAGTCCCATTAACGATTGCGTGGAAAGCAGAACGTGAACGCCAAAAGAACGCCCTTGCTTAAAAAGATTGGTAAATTCTTTTGTTACTTTTTCTGTAAGATCGCGTCTTCCGTCAAATAACTTTTGGAATTCGTCAACGATGAGCACGATTCTCGGCATTTGTTTGCCGCGTTCTCTATATTCCTGGATTTTTCCAGCCCCCGTGCTTTTGAATTCTTTTCCCCGGCGTTTAATTTCTTCGTTGAGATATTCAAGGACGGAGAGTCCGTATTCTACATTGCTATCGAGAGTCACGAGTTTAATTTGCGGCACTTGATCGACGGCATAAGCGTTAAATTCTGTTCCCTCTTTGCAATCGAGAATATAAAGTTCCAATTCGCTCGGTGTGTAGCGGTTGAGTAATCCGTGAATGAGTACGTGAACTAAATTTGATTTTCCCGATCCTGATTTTCCGCCGAGGAAAGCGTGCGGAGGATCATCACTGAGTTCAAAATAAATGGGTTGTCCTTCTGCCGTCCAGCCGAGTAATGATTGGATTCCCTTATCGCTTACATAAGACTGTCCTGCCGCAAACGGACAATCTTTCAAAATTGTCGTAATGTCTTTGGCACCGCCCATGCCGGACAAGAGACCTTTCCAAAAGCCGCCGAATCCCGCAAGAGTCGAACCGCCGCCACTGCCGCCGCTACTTCCGCCGCCGGATTGAACTTGTTTGCCTGTTAACATTCCCATGAGCATTCCTCCGACGGCGAACACAACGCCAAGTAGAATGCTGCGTACTTGCAATATAATACGCCCGATAATATATTGTTGCAAATACATTTTTGCCATTCCGGCAACGACTAAAAATACGATAATCAAAATTATGAATTCCATTGTTTCTTCCCTTTGTATAAAGTATAAAGTGAAGGAGAAATCCTTCGGCAGTTAATGTTGTTCGTCTCTGCGTTTCCTTGCATCAACTAATGTTTCAATTCCCATTTCGATTCCAGCAACGGTGTTGACATGAAAACTTTCGCTAAATGGTTACACGACCTTTTTTAACTTCCGAAGCGGGAAAGTATCCCCATTGTATTTCTCCGTTTTCATCTTTGTATGCCGCCAATGTCTGCCCTTGTAATTCAACAGGCAGATTATCCATCATCCCCTGTATCACCACGGGGGCAGTGTCCATTACTAATTGTGTTATTTTGGTTGCCGCTTCTCCTGCTTCTTCACCTCCGTCAGGAATATGAAGAGAGCGACCGACCACAGCGGCAATAACTTTTGCCGCCGTTCCCGGTTCCTTCGATAGAGAACTTGCCGCTGCCGCCCAAATTGCCGATGCCGTAGAAACGGAATCGGGAGCGGCTCTTCAACCTCCGACAATTCGCCTTACTTCTTGGGCTTTCCCTCGCAGTTTTCCTGCAAGGGATTCTGCCTTTTCGCGCGCTGTGGAAACAGCACTTCTAATTGACGCTGCATCTTCCATAACACCGGGAACCTGCATGCCTCCCGACCCTTGTACCGCAGCGTCGATTTTGCCGCGAATCATTTCGAGATCAGCACCGCAATTTGATATTGCGTTTGCCATCTGGTCTAATTGTTCTGGACTGATTGCCATAATAAAGTCTCCTAATTGTTAGGTATCACCATGTGATACGTTAAGGTTAAGTCCGAATTTCACGGACAATTTCGTTAACTTTGTCTTTGCAATTCTGTTTTTCCTTCTGTAATAACCTGTGCTATTTTGGAGAATGATTCCGAAAAACGTTCCGGGGATGTCATAATCATATCCCAATTCGCAATCGCTTGTAAAAAAGGTCTATTAACGCTTCCAAATCCAAGTGATGCTATTTGTATATCTTCGGCATGACATTCTTTTGCCTGTCGAATCTCTTTTGTGCCATCTCCCCATTGCCCATCAGTGAGGATGAGAGCAAATCTTTGTCCATCCATATCTGCAAGTTCGTTTTTAATAACTTCAAATAAAGGTCCAGGTTCCCATTTACCTGTTAAAGAATTGATTGCATTCACGATTTCGCTCGCATTTTGCGAAGGTGGTAACATCAGTTTGGATGAATCACTATCCGGGGCACGAATTATCCCCACCGAACAATGCGATAAATCCAACTGTGCCAAGAAATCTTTCGCTGCCTGTTTAGCCAATAAGAGAGCTGCCCCTGACATACTTGCCGATGTGTCAACTGCAATCAGAACAGTTACGGGTTCAATAATAAGTTCAGGTTCGGGATCACGGTCTATCGGGCACATGTCCGTCCAACTCATATCGCCTGGTTCATCCTTGCGGACTGTCAAACTGTTGCCCGATGAGCGTTGTTTGGCAAATACTTCCACCGTTCCGCTCTTGTCGTAATGATATTCGATGTCGCAGACAGCATTGCCTTTTTCGTGCATAATTCCCGATATGACATACTTACCGAGAATCGCACAGCCGCCCGGTGTCTGACTTTCTCCTTGTGTAACATAAACCTCGATTTCGTTGTCGCGTTTCGAAGAAGTTCTTAATTGAAACGGACGTACTTCACAACTCGGAATGTTTGTATTGCGAGGAATAATGATCGTGTTGATGTATTTTGAGCGGTCGGCATTTTCGGCAATCATTCCGAGTGATTGTCCTGTTACGTCTTTTATGGTTCTGCGACCTTCCAAAGTGTAACCGCTTTTGCCGTCTTGCTTTGCGTCTAACGTGTAACGTTTTTCATTTGCGTCCAAATCCGCTTGAATTGCCGCTCCGATTGCCACTGCTTCATCTACGTTGATTCCGGTAAGAATCGGTTTATCGGTGTGCTTTTTCAATTCGGATTCCACCTGCGGCATACGAGTTGAACCGCCGACAAGCAATACACCGTCAATGCTTTTCCAATCCATCTGCTTGGCGGCAAGCACACTTTCGCAAAGAGTAAGCGTTTGGTTAATTAAATGCTGTGTTGCATCTTCGAATTGTTCTCTCGTAATCTCGTAACGTCCTTTATTGCCGTTGTAAGCGATCACAAAATTTGTAGTTGTCTTTTTCGATAACGCTTTTTTTGTATTTTCGGCAGCAACAAGTAAATCGTTTGCCGTTGCAGAATCTTCCAACGGATTCACTGAAAATTCTTCCAGAAATTGCCCCACGGCATATTCGCGGAGTGTGTCGTCCCAGTCCTTACCGCCAAGTTGATGGTTGCCATCGGTGGCAAGAACTGCAATTTCATCGGCGGTAATTTTCATTAACGTTACGTCAAACGTTCCGCCTCCTAAATCGTAAACGAGTACCGTTTGTTCTTCGGATTTAATTCCGAAGGCGACAGCCGCAGCGGTCGGTTCGTTGATCACACGTAAAACGTCCAGTCCGGCGAGTTTGCCCGCTTTTTTTACTTCTTCCCGTTGGATCGCGTTGAAGTAGGCAGGACAAGTAATAACCGCTTTTGTAACGGTTTTGCCGAGTGCTTTTTCCGCGTCGGCTTTTAGTTTTTCAAGGACGAATGCGGATAAATCAGTGGGCGAGTATTGTTTGCCGTGAAAGGTGAGATAGAAGTCAGAATTTCCCATTTCACGCTTGAAAAAGGACGCGACATCCGCATCTCCGAGTGATTGGATATTTTTCGCTTCGTCTCCGACAATAACGTTGCCGGCACTTTCAAATGCAACAACAGACGGCGTGATAGGATTACCCTCCTCGTTTTTGAGAACGAGGGGCTTGCCGTGTTCGTCGATAGTTGCAACACACGAGAACGTGGTTCCGAGGTCTATTCCGATAGTGGTCGTTTTCATACTATGTTCCCTCCTTTTTTTGCTTTGCGGCTTCTAACGCCCTTTTCCTCTCTTCGAGTTTTTTCCTTTCGTTTTCTTTTTCCTTTTCGAGTTTTTTCAGTTCGTTATCGACTTTGGTTATCCGCTTATCCAAAGAGAACGGAAACGGATTGATAGTCTTGATGGTGTTCACGCTCCAATTCGGTGCAGCGTAACTGATGATAAACATCAAAATAAACGCAACAAGGAGTACAACGGCAGAACACTTGAGGTATGCCTCCATCAATCCGTTGTTTAAGTTGTAGTATTTCTTTTGCCATTTATCCCGATCCGCAGTCATTGTTGTAAGATTCTGACGTTTGCCTTCGAGATGAGATTGCAAGGATGTTACACTTTCCGTTAAAGCACTGACTTGTCCTTCCAATGCTGTTGCTTTATCAGCGAGTTCCGCTTCCCATTCTGCTCTGTCTTTGACGAACGCGGATGATTGCTCGTAATTCAATCCCGTAGGATTGTCCGTTATTTTTAGGTGCGAGTCGAAACGCGGTGTCATGTAAGGCGCAAATTTTTCCAATCCCTTTTGCCATTTTTCCGGCGAGTCTTTACCGGTTTTTTCTGTAAGCGCAGAGGGAGCCGGGACGGGTAGTTCTTTGCTGTGTTTTTCGACAAACTTAAACGTCTCGTTATGGAAAATCGGAAGTAATTCCTCGAATGTTTCGTTTGCCCGTATCCAAGCGGTTAAGAGAACCGTCCCGTGTCTTCCACGGTCTCTTTCACCGCCGTAAAAGGAACGGTACAGGACAACCCAACCGTTCTTTTTGGTAGAATCCGTATCGGCAATATGGACAATTCCTCCGCTGAAAGGGAATTTTGTCAAATCCGCGCTGGACAAGTCCGGTAAATTGTTTACCGCAAAGTTGCCGTAGAACCTGTCAAGTAACTCAAATGTTAACGGCGGTTCGAACCAAGTCCAGTATTTCGCTCCACCCACGTCGGTCGCTTTGTCATATAATGCGTAATGTATTTTCATTGTTGTATCAGTGTATTGCGGTGCAATACGTTAAAGGGTTATTCGGATGTATTGTTAATCCAATTCTTCGGAACCGGAAGTAGCGGCTGTTCCTCCTGTTCCTGACGGACGCGGCGGAGCAGTCGAAGCTCCGCTTGTGCTTGTCGGGCGCGGCGGAGCAGTTGAAGTTCCACCTGTGTATCTGGGCGGCGGTGTTGCCGATTCTTCTTGTTCTTCGCCTTCGTCTCTGCGAATTCTTTTTGGGAAAAAAAATCCATCTTTTCCTGTTATCGAAGCCTTAAGTGCGTCTCCACAGAGGAATCCGATTCCTGCTCCGATGGGCGATCCGAAAAAGAGACTAGTAAATAACAGCGTAGCGGATGTCGTTGCGCTTCCTAGCATCAAATCCGCGAGTAAGAACCACACAAGTAATCCGCCGAACGTTCCGAGAACGATGGGGATTATCCTATACGATAGAGTTTCTTGCCATTTTTTCCCGCCGACAATCGTTTCTTCCACATCGCTCCACCCGCGTTCCGACTGCTCGCACTTGTAAAGCCAATCTGCTATTTGTGATATTCCCCAAGAATGCCGGTTATTTCTTATGTCGAATCCGACGGGAGGTTTGCCAACTTTATCGGGGTTTATTCCGGCGGCAGGTCTCTGTGCAATAACAGGCGCAACAGCGATGCAATCCACAAGAATATTTTTTGAGCCGAAACCATGTTCTGTGTAGTCACGAACTTCTTTTTCGCTTGCCATCTGACAGGAACGATAAAATGTCGGTAATTCGCCTTTCAGATATTGGACAAACTTGCCGTTGTATGTTTGGTCTATGATTGCTTTATATTTATCGTATGCGGTGAAACATACCAAAATGTAGTGGCACGTTCCCGTTTTGACAATATTAGTTACCGCTTCATTTAATACGTTTTCGTTTTCGGCTTTTGCTTTTAACGTCGGAGCATCTGCGAAATGGTCTAAGTTGACAATAATTACTACCGCATTTGAAGACACTATGTAGTCGAATAATTTTCGTTGAAACGGCGACAATCCCGTTGTGTCGTAGGTAGTCCCAATTTTTTGTAGGTCTTCGCCAGCACTATCGAGCAGTTTCATCTCATACGCATTTCCGTCGATATGCAACTCGAATCCTAGTTCGTATTTGGTATTCGCAGCAGTACCGGTGGTTGCCCATTGTCCACGGTTTAACAAATCCAACATGTCGTGTATGTAGGAACTTGTTGATATTGTCTCAATATCGTTTCCTACATATTTATATGCTCCCCTCGGATTCATATAAACTTTGTCGGAATGCCCAGACAAGTACTTGGCCAGCACTGCTGTCAGTACTGTCTTGCCGGAACCGGGGGAACCTATAATTGCAACTTGAAATTTCATTTTTTAGTGTTAGGGTGTAAAATTATTTATTCGGGCAGTAGGGACACGGTCATGTCCCAGTTGCCTAAAAGTATGGTCAATCAAAATCTTCGGAACCCGAGGTAGCGGCAGTTCCTCCCGTGCTTGACGGACGCGGCGGAGCGGTTGAGGTCCCGCTCGTTCCTGACGGATGCGGCGGAGCAGTGGAAGTCCCACCTGTGTCTGACGACGGTGAGGGAGCGGTCGAAGTCCCGCCTGGTACAGCCGGTTCCTGTTCTTTGTCTTCCTTCATCGCGATTTTCCCCGTCAACGAATCCATTTTTCTTATTAACGGATCTATCTTTTGCGTCATTAACGCTTTAGTCAATAACGTATTAGTTAATGCCTGAATTCTATTTTTGACAAGTAACCCGGCTTGAGTTTTGTATCCGCACCACAGCATAATGGATGTTATACAAATTCCTAAAAACAACCCCAAAAATAACCACGCAAGTAATCCGCAGCACGTTGCGATAACGGCTGGACCCGCTTTCGACAGAAATTCTGCCCATTTCTCACGTCCTGCTTTGCCACATTCTATTTCGTCCCAATCTCGTTCGGATTGTTCGCACTCACATAGCCAATTTCCTATTTGTGGGATTCCCTGACTATGCTGACTATTTTGTACGTCGAAGCCAATGGGAGGTTTCCAATATCGCTCCGGGTTTATTTCGGGGGCAGGTTGCTGTGCAATAACCGGTGCTACAGCAATACACTCCAAACGAATCATTTTTTGTCCTTTGCCATATTCCGTATAGTCACGAACTACTTTTTTCCTTGCCAATTTAAAGGAACGGTAAAACATCGGTAATTCTTTTTCCAGATATTGGATAAAATTACCGTCGTATGTCTGGTCTATGTATGCTTCATATTTGTCGTAAGCGGTGAAACATATTAAAATGTAGTGGCATACACCCGCTTCTACAAGGTGATCAAGCGATTCCTTTAATACATTTTCATTTTCACTTTTTACGATGTCTGTTGGAGCATCTGCAAAATGGTCTAAATTGACAACGAGCATTACGACATTTGAGGACAATACATAGTCGAACAATTTTTGTTGAAACGGCGATAGTAGTGTCTTATCGTATGACATCCAAATTTTTTGCAGGTCTTCTCCGGGGCTATCGAGCAGTTTCATTTTGTACGCATTATTGCCGATATGCAAATCGTAACCTAAATCGTAACTGGTACCCGGTCCCGACGCGGGTGCCCATTCTCCTTTCTGGAAAGCCTCCAGCATTTTGTTAACGTAGGAGATCGTTGGTATTATCTCGGAACGGTTTCCTTCATATTTGTCCCCTGCTTTCGGATTCATGTAGGCTTTGTCGAAATGGCTGGACAAATACCGAGACAGCACTGCTGACAGCACTGTTTTGCCGGAACCGGGAGAACCTATAATTGCGAGTTGAAATTTCATTGTTTAATGGTTAGCGTTAAATTTCTGTTGTAGATAAACTTTAACGTTAGAAAAACTGGGGGTGGAACTAGGAAACCTAGCCAATGTCGTAGGTCTGAACAATGGGTTTAATACGATTCCGTCGTATCCGCACGCTTTCCAAAATTTACGTAAGTCCTTTAGTATTTCGCTGACGGTGTTTTCTACACTGTCGGGTTCTATATCTTCATTAAATCGTTCTACTACTGACTGTAATTTGTTTTTTATTCTTGGATGTGATGACCTATGATATTCAATGCTGTCATTGAACAGAGCAAGTAAGTAGGCACGCAATTGTTCATGTTTGCCCCAGCCGGTGCCATGCTTCGGTTTCTCCGGCAAAGGACATTTTTTTCCTTCCGGGAGACAAAAATACTCGTAAACAAGCCACGCCGATTCTTCTTGTGTATATCCGAGTTCTTTGACTTCGTCTATGAAGATGTGGTACTGTTTCCAATCGGTTTTCTTTTTCGTAGTCCACCCCTCAACGTAATGTATGAGTTTTGTTCTCGCATGTTTCTCAAAACTAAAACGTTTTATCGCAACGTCATATTTACTACGTTCTTGGTCATTCTTGAAAAAAAGCATAAATTTTCCTGACAGCCGATTTAATGCGTTTGCTTTGACATCTTTGTTCGTTATGTCGTTTATTTCTTTAGCCTTTGCCGTTGCTTTCGTGAGTATATCCGCAGTCTTGTCTCTTTCGTGAACTTTAAGCAGTTCATACAAAGAGTGGCATTTCCCGTCAGTGGCAACATGCAGGTTGTCTGATATATCGACCATATCGTTGTATGACACGGGCTTGTCGCAATTCAACGCATGAGGACAGGTCGGTATTACAAATCCGTCATCGGGGTCACTGGAACCACCGGGACCTCCCAACGGAACTAATTTTTCTATCGTGTCTGGCTTGAAAAATGCTTTGAAGGTATTAACGAGATTTTTTCTGCTCTTTTCTGTCACGCCGACTTCGTTAATTATTTTTGCCTGGCTCGTTAACTCGTCATATTTCTCGGCACGTGCTTTTTTCCCTTGTTCTTCTAACTGCGGCAACCCATCAGCGATATAACTTTTTGCTCTTGCAAGGAAACGTTCAAATTTCTGTTGGCTTCCTTTATTGTTATTCCAATAAGGGATTTTTTCTTTTTCAAGATGTTCTTTCATCGCTCCCACTTCTATAATCGGCGGGTCGAGGGACAATTCTAATTCTATAAAAATGTTTCTCGTCGGCGGTGTCGTCATATCCTGTATAACCGCATTTTTACAAATGCGGCTCTGTTGTTGTGTTTGTTTATACAAGTGGTTTCATAACTGCAATCTGTCCATTTTGCCCCTGTGAAACCTCTAAAAATACCTTTCAGAGCCGCAACCGGAAAGTTGCGATGCTGAATTTTCTGTACAGCGACCTTCTGGTCGCGACTCTGATGTGAATTATCAATACTGAATCTCCATAGTTGTAAAACTATTGCCGCAACTATTGCATTTCCAATGATAATTGTCGCTGGAATCCGCAATATCAGTGCTGCTACATTTTGGACACTTAGCACCGTAGGGAGCAGTGTATCCAAAGTATCGCAATATCCTACTCACAATCTTACCCATAGCATTCACCTCCTTCCTAGTGTTTCTGTTTATAATCCTCCAACCCGTCATTCCTACGTAGAATGACGAAAACAGTGGTTAGAGGAAAGGTTTAACGCACTAAATCTCTCGATTGTGCTTTCGCTTCTTGTTTTTCTTCTTCCGTCATTACGCCGTCCGACTTGAAGTCCGCCGTAATTTGCTTTCCGTGTGTTTGGTCGATCCCCGTCAAAATCAACTTTCCTTGTTCGTCAAGGTTGAAGATAATTTCAATCGGCGCACCCGCCGGTAAATTTCCGTCGAGATGAAATTCGGCACTTCCTAATTCCTCGGATTTATCGAGCCCCACTTCCGCTTCGTTTTCGTTGTTAAGATACACAACGAGGTCGAGACACGTAGCGTTATTTTCAGCCGTCCCAAAAGTCTCACCGGTTGAAACAGGAAGTTTCGTCTGTTTCTGAATCAAGTTGAAAATAACGAGTTCGCCGCTTCCATTTCTCGCCTTAATTCCATAGGATTTGGACGCAACTGTTCGGAATATCGGTTGGAATCCCTTGCCGTCAAGGACGTATTTCTTGCGGACATTTTCTTTCGTTTCGCCCGTCTTCTCTGCGACTTCTTCGATGACTTTCTCCTGCTCCTGTTTCGACAATTTGCCGAAATCCGCATTTCCATCGGGGAAAAGTTTGTTAATAAGTTCCGTTGCGTATTTGATTGCAATAGCACTGGCACCGAACTGCGATGCACCTTTGGCGACCATTTCATCAACATCCGGTCCCGGATCGATAAGGTCTGTTCCAAGCGTCAATCCGTATTTCGCGCAAAGTTTGTCTCGCACTTGAAGCATACGAGTTGAACCGCCGACGAGCAGCCAGGCATCGATTTTTTCTTTCGCCTGTTCGAGGACTTGGTCAGTTAATGCAATCGTTAGTTCAAGCAGCTCGCTCGTGAGTTCGTTAAACTTTTCGCGAGTCAGCTCAACGTTTGCTTTTTCTCCATCGAAGGAAATTTTCTTTGTGATACTTTCTCTTGCTGAGAGTGCCTTTTTCACGTCTTCCGCAAGTATCCATAATTCCGCTGCTCCTTCTGGATCATCAAGCGGATTGGCGGAACTCCCTGTTTGCGATTGGAATTCTTGGACATAATACTCGACGATTTTCTGATCCCAATTGTAACCGCCGAGTTGGTGGTTTCCTTCCGTACAGACGACTTCGACTGAACCGTCATCTCCAATTTTGACGACGGTCACGTCGAATGTTCCGCCGCCAAGGTCGTAAACCATAACCGTTTTCCCTTTGTTGTCGGCAGTCAATCCATAGTAAAGCGCTGCTGCGACGGGTTCATCGAGAATGGCGATCACGTTTAATCCTGCAATTTCTCCTGCATCACGAGTCCGCTGACGCTCGAAATCCCCGAAATACGCCGGACACGTTATGACGACATCCTGCACTTCGTGACCTGCCGTCTTGTTCGCGTCGTTTGCTAAACGGCTGAGAATATACGAAGATATTTTTTCGGGTTTGTAATTCTCTCCGTCAACGGCAAACGTCCAATCCTTGTCGGACATTTGCCGTTTGACAAAATCGACGACTCTATCGGGGTCTGTTTCTTTCGACCCTTTGGCGATTTTCCCGACCGCGATATTGTCTTTTGACTCGAAAAACACGACGGACGGAGTAATCCGCTCGTTGTCGCTGTTTGAGATAACAGCGGCTTTTCCGAATTCGTCAATGTAGGCGATGGCGGAATAAGTCGTGCCGAGGTCGATACCGTAAATCTTCTTGGGTGTGTCTGACATTGAAAATATCCTTTCTTATTGGAGTGTTAGTTGGTTTCTGTTGTTTGTTCCCCTTGCGGAGACTGATGAACATAAACTTCGACCATTTCAAGACGAAGTAACGTTGTTGTTCCGTCTGCGTTTACAATTTCGTATCCCTGACGGAGGGATTTACTGATTGTTTTGTGCCTTGTCTCGTCTTCCGTTGAGACAGTTTTTAATGCGCGTTGACGTTTTGCGTCGAAGGGAGTATTTTCTTCGCTGCTAAAAGCGGTAACGTCAAAGGATTGCGCAAGCGAATCTTGAAAATCCGTGGCGATTTCGCCGTAGTTGTTGAGCAATTTGCGATAGTTCTCTTCGGAAAACTCTTGATTTCCGAAATGAGAGATTGTTTTTTGTGCTGCATCTATTTGCCCGATGACCGCAAGGACAAGGGACTTCTTGAGTTTTTCGTGAATTCCCTCCTTATATTTTTGATTTTCTTCGTAGAGTTTGTCAATTTGTTCCTGTTTCTTCTCCGCGAACTTCGTTCCGAAATCAACATTATGGGTTAGAGTTTCCAATTTTTCTTCCAGTGCTGTCAGCATCGGTTTTAATTCAGAAAGGATACCCCCTGTAACGTCCGGTGTCGGTTCGGATTCCACTGTTTCACCAGCGGCAGATGGGAGTAAAGCGTCCACCAGTTCTGCAACACATTGAACCGGCTCACTATCAGATTCCTGTAACGAATGGTTTTCACTGTGTTCAGCAGTAGGCGCAGACACAGCAACCGAAGTTTCGGATTCCAGCGGAATGTCAGTCGTTAAATTTGGTTCGGTGATCGACGATTCCAGCATAGATTCTGCTTGTGTAGTCTCGGAAAAGACCAAGTTTTTCACATTTCGTGCTGGTGCTGTCTTTCCTTCACCGGTCTCTACGATGGTATCCGGCGTAATCGTTCCTGCTTGGGCAAGTTCCATCAGTTGCGCACCGGTAACTTCAATCTTCTCGCCGCTTTCATTGTGGTAAAACCATTTTGCCATAATTATCTCCGGTAAAGTCAAAATCAAGCCGAGCATCGGCAACAAGAGTCCACTCAAGACGGGAGTGGCACGCCAAGAAGAAACGGGGGTAATCCCTCCGGCAAAAGAGGTGCATCGCTGACTGCCTGGGGAGCATGATCACAACGCTGACTCCGACCGCAAGACTATACGCGCACTCCCTAACGGGAGCAACGTAACAGTATAGTCTTACGCCAAATTTCTACCCGATTATTCGGTTGCCATGTAGAAAATTGTCGCCCGCCCCTGGCGGTTTCTTCTTACTTGTTAACGTACTCTAATTCAAACCGTCCGGCACGGTGCCAGACGGTATCATATTTTTCAACGGACAATGCGCAACCGCACCGCCATGTCGTTATATTTTACATTGTGTACGAATCGGTGCAACCCCCCATCATTAGAAATTGGGAATTGGGAGAATCGAGCAAGAGGTTCAGACAAATTGCCAAAGAAAAATCGGCAGCAACGGTTTCCCGCTCGCTGTACCCCACAAGTATTTTATCTTGGGCGATTTACGTAAATTAGGTATCCTTTTCTTTTTGCCATCACCTGGATCACCAACGAATTGACCACCGTCGCCCTCGAAGACAAACGCCTCAACGAACGCTTCGCCGATGTTCTCGAAGACTTTTGCAATAGTCCCAGCGCGAGCATTCCCGCCGCTCTCGGAGGACGAGCAGAACTCAAAGCCGCCTACCGATTTTTCGACAACGAAAAAGTTACACCGGCAAAATTGCTTGCACCACACTTCGATGCAACCGCAAGACGATGCCAAGAACAAAAAATCGTACTGTTTCCCCAAGACACCACCGAACTCAACTTCACTCGACCGGAACAACAAGTCGAAGGGGCGGGTCCGATCTATATCAGCAGTCAGTACGGTGCCTTCTTGCATCTGAATGAAGCCTTCACCGAAGATGGGACTCCACTCGGCGCACTCGGTGCAAAACTTTGGGCTCGTGAAAAACCCGATGCCGATACGCCGAAACTTTCCAAGGCAGCAAGAGAAAGAAAACGACGTGCGACTCCTATCGAAGCGAAAGAAAGTTTTCGCTGGCTTGAAGGATTTCGTGCGGTGCAAGCATTCGCCAAAACTGCTCCCGATACGCAGTGCATCAGTTTGTGCGACAGCGAAGGGGACATCTATGATTTGCTTGCCGAAGAGCGGACGACAGATAATTTTCATTGGATCATTCGTGCCTGCCATGACCGTGTTGTTCTTGACGAACACGATGATACTTGTCGAACACTTCGTGATTTCATGTTTGGATTACCAGTGTTATTCACGAATGACATCACGGCTCGTGGTCGAAAGCAAAGGGTTCCTGTCAATCTTCGTTCTCGCAGTAAATCTCGTGATGCTCGTCAGACGACAGTTGCAGTTCGTGCGGGCACTGTGCTCATTCAGGTGCCGGACAAGAGTAAACATGCAGTATGTTCGGTAAAGGTCAATGTTGTTTTCGTTCGGGAAGAAAGTCCACCGCAAGGCGAAGAGGCGATTGAATGGATGTTGTTGACGACGCTTTCGATTTCGACGTTGAATGATGTTCGACAAGTGATCAAGTATTATACGGTTCGTTGGATGATAGAAATTTTCTTTCGGACGTTGAAATCTGGTTGCCGGATTGAGGAACGGCGATTTGAGACGTTGCCTCGTATGCTTGCGTGTACAGCGATTTATATTATTGTTGCTTGGCGAACGTTGTATGTGTGTCGATTGGGTCGTAGTTGTCCTGAGATGGATTGCGATGTGATTTTTGATTCTGCGGAGTGGCAATCGGTCTGGAGCGTGACTCATCGTGGCAAGGAACTTCCGTCTCGTGCTCCGCCGTTGCATGTGATGGTACGCTTGATTGCGATGTTGGGAGGTTATGTTGATCGTCCGAATCGCCGTGATCCGCCGGGCGTGGAGACGGTATGGAAGGGCTTGCAACGGATGAATGACCTGGCGTGGGGTTGGCAAACTTTCGGACCGGGGGCAAAAAACAAATGAAACTTGTGGGGTACAGCGAGGCGTGTTCGGTGTGTACCCACAAGTTACGCTACGCTTGCGGCTCTTTGGATATGTTATTACGATACACTTCGTAACGTCAGTTATGGACTCCCAAAAAGAGCCGACCAGTTTTATATCCTGTAAAACGCCAATGATTGCACTTGGCACCCTTTGCGCACTTTGCGGTTAAAAAAGACTTAACCGCAAAGGGACACAAAGAAAAAAAGTAAATGATTGCCGTGTCGCAGTATAACATCAAGATTTCGACGCACTTACCATACTGTCAGGGCGGATTCCAGTTCGATCTCGGTCTGCTGCAAAATCTGTTCCTGTACCAGTTGGACGAGCCGTAAGACATCATCGGAAGTGCATTCGGCATCGACCGTAATAAAACCTGCGTTGTATTCACTGATGACGGCACCGCCGATTCGTGCCCCTTTGAGACCCCCCCGTTCGATCAGTTCCTTGGCGGGTGCTCCCGTTTCGGGATTTTTGAATGCCAAGACTGAGGCGGCATCTTCCCCCGTCGGTTGTTGTGATTTTCGGATGATCCACAGTTTCCTCATTCTCTTTGCCAATTCCGTGGACTCATCCTTTTCCAGCATTAATGTTGCGGCAATCAACACCACATTTTCCAAACTGCTGTACCGATAGGCAAAGGTAATCTCATTTTTAGAGAGTTCGAATAGATTACCCTCCAAGTCGGCAACCCGTACGCGTTCGACCCACTGCCCCAGGTCGCCGCCGTGAATAGTGCCGGTATTGGCACGTACTGCTCCGCCGAAACTTCCCGGCATACCGACGAACGCCTCGATTCCGCCGAGTCCCTGTGAAACGGAATGCGTGATAACTTGCCCGAAGGGTGCACCTGCCCCGGCGGTGAGTTCTAGCCCCTCTACGGTGATTCGGCAAAACTCCGGCTTGGAAAGGGCGATCACCAATCCGGGCACCCCCTCTTCGGCAATCACGAGGTTTGAACCTGCTCCGAGCACGCGGACGGGAATCTTCTCCTGCCGACAGTGTTTCAGCAAGGCGGTCAATTCCGTCTCATTTTCCGGCTCGGCAAAAAACTCGGCCGTACCGCCGAGATGCAACCGTGTATAGACCGAAAGCGGAACTGCCTGCCGGACAATTCTCGGAAACAGGTTTTGCAGGGACATAATTCTTAACGATAATCCAAAAGGGGACACTCAAGGAACCTTTGCCCATTGTACTGATTTTCCGTTGAAATGTAAGACAGGGTTGTGCAATGCCCGGATTGGGGTCAGTCCACTAACAAGTTTTTTTCCATCCCAGTTTTTTCGCAGTTGGGACGGGATCGATATAACATCGCTCTCGCACCTCTTTCAACGTCCGCTCTCCCTGCCATAGCAACTGCCCCAACGACAACGCCATATTTGTCAACACCGTCCACGCCTCACCCC
>Ga0099364_10002433_pt1 | contig 29651 bp, 39 predicted proteins | sample TergutTh196P3_FD_73070 | JGI IMG/M metagenome (GOLD analysis project Ga0099364, IMG submission 73070) | Microcerotermes parvus P3 segment gut microbial communities from Pointe-Noire, Republic of the Congo - Th196 P3 | ecosystem: Host-associated > Arthropoda: Insects > Digestive system > Gut ...
TTTTTCTGAAGTATGGCATAGCTCTTATATTTTGTGTAATAATTTTCCGTACGGTGATGATCATACGCGCCTATATGGATCCCCCATTCCTCAACAGGCGGCAATTCCTTCCAATACGCACGGCAATAGTTGGGTCTATCTTCTTGCCATTGTATTTGATATTCTTCTCTGGTCTTAAAGCCAAATACGTCAAAGAGATATGTGTCGGCCTGAAGCAGTCCCCTGATACATTCAAGCAAAAGCTCTTTGACTTTTCCATCGCCATCAAAATCTTTCAGACCTTTTACAGCCTTTATTCCGTCAGAGCGTTCCAAGCCCACAAGTTCAGGAATAGTTGTTTCGCCCCTCTTTGACATGTCGGGGCAACGGTGTATGGAATAATATGCCTGCGTGAGTTTTAAGTCTTTTTTTGTAGCACAAATAGTAGCGCTGCAATCATAGCGCGTAGACAAAAACATCGCCTGCGAAATGAGTTCTTCTTCGCTCAGCCTGTTAGTATAATTAAGCCAAGCTCCCTGTTCAAGTATTTTGATCATATTTCTCCCATTTTGTAGATTGCAAGACGCCCTTTCGGGCGACTTGCAATGATGTACAATGGCGACCACCGTCCATACTTCTCAGACAACTTCCGAGCCTTAGATTATTCGGCTTTTTTAAATTCCTTTACCGCTGCCACCATAGTTGTTATTATTTCAACGAGATGATGGCAACCTGGAGCTCCGCCCACAATTTTCCCCACCTCGCGTTTTGAGTAACCTTCGATAGAAGTGCCTATAAAAGACTCGGCCGAAGTGTGAGACAACTCAAAACACTGCACATGGGGAGCTCTGACTACTATCATGTCAAAGGCGCTTATGTTGCGGCTTGCGGCATCAAAGGCAAACTCTGTGTGCATTTCGTGAAAACTGTCATTATAGGTGCCGCTTACTATAAGCTCGCCCTCTTTTTTTTCAAATATGACATAGCTCATATATTTAGTGTAAAAGTTCTGTGTCCGAGTATGATCGTACGCGCCTATGTGAGTTGACCATTCTTCAAGACCCGGCATGCGTCCATCATACGGGCGGCAGGCAAATGTCTTGGGGTCGCTTTTGACCCTGTCTTGCCAGCGTATTTCATAATCTTCTCTCGTTTTCATGCCAAGTTCTTCAAGGAGATAAGTCTCGGCCTGATCTAACCCTCTGATACTTTCAATCAAAAGTTCTTTGACCTTTCCATCATCGCCAAAATCCCTTAGTTCTCTTATTGCCTTTACTCCGTCGAAGTGTCCCGAACCGCCTACAAGTTCAGAAAGTTCTCCCTCGCCCCTTTTAGACATATCAGGACAGCGATGTATGGAATAACGCGCTTGTGTGACTTTATATCCCTTTTTTGTAGCACAAATAGTAGCGCTGCAATCATAGCGCGTACTTAAAAACATCGCCTGCGAAATGAGTTCTTCTTTGTTTAGGCTATTAGTATAGTTAAGCCAGGCCCCTTGTTCAAGTATCTTAATCATAATTCCCCCCAATAATTTTTATTTTCTTCTTCACCATTATTCGGTATAACACATAAATAACGCAACAACTATTCTTGTTATGCCAAATGAAAATTATTTCAAAAATTAGCGATAAATTTAAAAAAAAATTCACTCTTTCACCCGTGAAAAACGTATACTATATAGAAAGTTAACGGTTATTTCACTCCGTTAACCGCTGAAATACAGGAGAATCATAATGAATATGAATAAAGACTCTCACATGCCAATACAGCGCGGCTGTAACGGGGATGATATACGTTCATTTTCTGACAGTGAACTTTTAGCCGTAATCATCGGCACCGGATTCCGCGGTAAAGGAGTGATGGAGTGCGCCGAATCATGCCTTATGGCGTTCGGCGGTCTTAAAGGCATGTTCCATTCCGGACTCAGGGAAATATCAGCCCACGCCGGTATAGGAATGACGAAGGCCGTGCGCATACAATGCGCCTTCGAAATGGGACGGCGCATACTGTCGGCAGGCAGGGAACTGACCCATGCCGGTACGCCGGAATCAGTCTGGTTAGCCGTACTTCCCGATATAGCCGGCCTGCAAAAAGAAGAATTTCGCGTACTGGTAGTCAATAGCAAAAACCGCATACTCAAAAAGTCGGTTATATCTATCGGAACCGTTTCTGAGACTATAGTCCACCCAAGGGAGGTATTTCGCGAAGCAATCAAGGAGGGCGGCTCGGCTATTATCATAACCCATAATCATCCCTCAGGCATTCTTACTCCGTCTAAGGAAGATATTATAACAACAGAACGCATATCCGAGGCAGGGCGGATAATAGGCATACCAATGCTTGATCATGTAATAGTAACAGACAACGCGTATTACAGCATGAAGGAGGGAGGCTATCTCTAAAAATAAGCTTTTAGGGTTTTGCCGAATTTTCAAGAATTTCGGCAAAAATACCTAAGAGCCGTTCCTGATTTTCCTGACGCCAATAAGCTGCAGTGTGTTTGCACGAAAACTCAATGAAACGTTTATTTTTGCTTTCAAGTTTTTCGTAAAGTTTTTCTCCCTGTTCAAACGAAACTGTCTTGTCTTCACGGCAATGAGAAATAATTATAGGTATATCTTTAATTTGTGAAAAAGTCTTATAGGGAGCATAATCATCTGTTACGGAAAACCCGACACACCCGGGAAAACATGTAAATTTACGTATATACTCGCGAGTTATCTCTTTGTAAGACCAAAACGTGCAATCCGCTAAAATAATGTCAACCTCGTTTCTCTCGTCAAACCCTCCCAATGCTCCAAGCATTACGGCGCCGCCGAGCGACTGCCCTATGGTAATAAGGTGAAGATGTTTTTCTTTTTTGATTTTTACGGCAAATTCAAGCACCGAAAGCGAGTCCTTGTAAATATTCTCCCGTGTTGCCTTCCCCGTAGATTCTCCATAGCCGCTGTAATCCCATACGAGCAAGTCATAACCCTTTGGAACAGCCCACAGAAAATTTCTGAAACTTGAAGTAATATTTCTGGAATTACCGTGAAAAAATACAATAAGCGCTTGAGGAGACTCAGATTGAAAATAAAAATAATGGAGGCGACTGCCGCTTCGAGACTCTAAAAAAGCGCTGATGTGTTTTTCAGGAATATGTATATTATAAATTTTTTTATTTGCCGGAAAATAAAACATTGAGTTGCAAGCGCCAAAAAAAAATAATGCAGGCAATAAGATAAAGATTTTTTTCTTCATGTGGGTTTTATATTTCATCAATTATAAGTTTTTAAAACTTCAAGTTATTTTTTATTTTATCAAAAAAAATTGCCGGTCGAATTCAAAAAGATTGAGGGTAGCCCGATAGTACGATAAAATCGGAAATCATACTTACCATGCTTTCAGGAGATTCAGGAAAACTATAGTCATCGGACAAAAATTTCGCTATTTTTTCTGCAAGCTCAATAAGGCGGGCATCGTCAAAAAAAGACAGATCGGCATTAATCAACCCCTGAAGCAGTCCGGGGAAAATAAGGGCCAGGTCATCATGGTTTCCTTGCACAAATTCTTTCGCCGTGCCGTTAGAAAAAAACTCTTTATCTACTTCGTTATTGCGAAGAACAGATATGACAAACTGCCCCGGTCTCATGATACCCAAATCGTGTTTATTAAAATCATCTTTAATAATAATTATAAGGTCAGCGTTCCTGAGAATATTCTCCCTTGTCGTAGCAAGCCCGTCTTCATTTTCAAACTCCATAAGCATCTTTTCATCCCCGCCATGCCCAAGAACTTTTGAAAATCCAATTCTTTTGAAAAGACGCGTCAAACGTGTAATCCCATTATCTATTCCAAGTATGCCTATATTTATTTCTCCGGGATCAAATTTATATCTGCGAATGCATTTATTGACAAGGGAAAGAATGTACAGAGGCATCTCATCGAGTTCCCTTATTATAAGCGGCAGAGGAAAATTGTTAAGCAATTGAGAATAAAAAGCATTTGTTGCATTCTCAATATCGAGAATACGCATAGCCTTAAAACCGACCGAAGAATTACGAAGATGCCGCAGGCAGTCTTCGGGGTGATCGAAACGAAAACTTAACGGAATACAATTAATTCCGGCAAATTTTTTCATTATAAGCGAGTCTCTTTCTGCTATAGTATGGACAAGATACAATTTATTTTTCAGTACGCCGCTTCCGGTTACAGCGCATACATTAGCGGTTATATTCTCAATTCCGCAATATTCTTCGCTGCCATGCAGGATTTTATCGCTTATAATTTCAGCGCCGCCAAGCACATTTACTTCATAGTCCTGTGAGGTATCAAACGGGAGTTTGCCGGATATATCAAGAAGTCCGCCGGCAAACAATTTCTCAAAAGACGAGTTTGTTGAGATAAAAACAAACTTATCGGAATTTTTCAAACTTTCAATACAATCCAAAAACTGGCTGCTCTTCTGGTATAGCAACTCGCATACATAGACGTTATCATAATCGCCGGAATCATGAAGGCTAAGACTTTTAAGCAAGCAGCCGCTTTGGGAAAACTTTTCGATAAGCTGTGAAAGCGCCGTCTTTTTAAGAGCTACGGTTATTTCAGATACGAGTTTCATTCGCGCCTCTCTTCCAAAAGAAACGGCAAATACCTGCTGCCCTTGAGCTCTGCTTTGTACAGCAGTTCTTCCGGTATATTATTCATTGAGTCAGAATTTTCTAAAAAAATAAATTCATTTTCGTCAAAAGAAGCATTCAGCGTATTAAAAAAATGCCTGATGGTTATGCGCAATCCGTCAAAAACCCCTGAATAAGCCGAACCGGAGGCAGCAATGAAAAAAGCCGTCTTGGACTTGGCATTTTTTTTTCTTTCCCATATAAACTGGCAGCGGTCAATAAACGCCTTAAGGGGCGCAGAAAGTCCTGAAAAATATACCGGAGAAGAAACCGTTACAAGACTGCACGACAGAAGCATCTCGTATACGCCGGCCATGTCATCGGAATTAATACAATATTCATTGCTGCGGCAAAAATAACAGGCATTGCACGGCAAAACTTTTTTATAATATGGATTGAAAGCTACGACATTTATACCGGCATCCCTGAGCGGTTTAAGCAGCGCGTCATGTATGGTTGATGAAAATCCATCACTTTGGGGGCTTCCATACAAGGCAAAAACACCGTCATTCATTTTTCTGTCCCGTTTTTGAAAATATTTTCAAATTCTTTAATGTAAAGCGCCGTAATAGCCGTATTATCTATCATAATACAGTTTTCGTCATTGTTGCGGCTTGCATTTTTTGAAAAGTTATACGAACCGGTTATGAGCCGGTAATCATCTATGATGATAACTTTATGATGCATGGCATATTTATTGCCGTCTACCCTTACCGGAAGACCTTCAACTTTCATTTTTATAAACTGAGACTCTTTCGTGCCGGAACCTCTTTTTTCAAATACGCCGGATACAGCAACACCTTCTTTGAACTTTTTAATCATGGCCTCGGCTATAGGCGCGCTCGTAAAGGAAAACGCCATAAACCGGATGGATTTTTTTGCCCATTTTATTCTTCCTAAAATTATATTTTCAATATTGTTCTCAGGAGCAAAATAGGCGTTTATGTTTGTGTCTTCTATTTTTACATGATATTTTCTGCTAATTCCGCCAAAAGGTTTTGTATTTTTTTTCCCAAAAATTCTGAGCTCGAACATATCCCTAAATTTAGCGAGAAAAATATCTGCAAGTTCAGGCGAATGTATGAGTATGGCATTATTGTTGTTTCTGTTTTCACCGTTATATGTTATATTATATGAACCTGTCCATATTTTTTCGTTATCAATAATAGCAAACTTATTGTGCATGAGTCCTCTTCTCATGTCCGAAACTACGGGGACTCCAGCCGCCTCAAGCTCGGAAACCCTAGCTTTATTATAGTTCGAATCGTCAGTAACTATTCGCGTATCAACCCCACGTTTTTTTGCAGCTAAAATGGCGTTTGTTACTGGCGCCGAACCTATGTCATAAAAAGCGCCAAAAAACGATACCTTTGCCCCATTGATTGTTTTAACAAGCGCTTTCTCAGGCGTTACGGCCGTTACCCCGGTCTTTGAGTGCGGATGCGTAAAAAATACCTGCCACCAACTGTCTTGGGCAGAAAGCGGAAGCATGAAAAAAAGAATAATAGCAATTCTAAAAATTTTCATTAAGCAGATCATCCGCCTTTTGAGTTAAGTTTTTCTTCATATTTTAAAATGGTACCCTCATCAAGACTGTCAGAAAAAAGTACTTTAACCTTGGTTAAAAGCGCGTTCAAGTATGAAATATTTAAAGGATCATTTTCATTTTCTATCATCTCGTTTACTTCGGCATCGTTGCGTAAAATAAGCTGGAGATAAAAATTACTAAGTATACGCAAGTTGTCAAGCCTCATCTTATAGCGTTCGGAAATATCACTCTCTAAATACATATCTATATAATGAATAATGGCTTCAAGGTCCATAGGCGTCAATTCAAAATCAAGAATTAACTGGTTCAAACTGCCTGTATCCATAGAACGCAAATGGGAGGTTGCAAGAAAAACCGGATTTTGTGATAAAGAATTCAAATTATAAAATATATCAGGCTTTTCAGATTTTTCCTCAACTGTCTCTATTTTATCTGTATGAATTATAGTTCTAATATTGTATCGATGTTTTATTATGTACAAGTCGTCCTGACTTACCGTTTCATCCACCAATAGACAATTAAAAGTCGTCTTAATATCAACTTCGCGCATCATAATCGAAAGAGTTGGCTTGCTTATAATCCTGACCGGAACAAGATCAAGAAGAATACCTGTTTCAGCGAAAGCATAGTTAATCGTTCTGTTTCTCATTTTTTGGTATGGTATAATAACCGAACCGTTTCTGACTTTCAACATGTGATATTCTTTGTCGTAATTTTCCATAATTCTAAAATTGGATCCGACAAAAATTATTAAAGGAATATCATAAGTAAGTTTTTGCGAGTCGCCGTAAATATCGACCGAATAGCCTTTTTTATCAAAAACAATGAACTGCCAACTATTAGGCATGATTTTTATGACATAGCCGGCCGGGGTATCTTCTTGTATAAAAGAATACATTTCAGAAATTAACCATCGCCCGGAAAGGCTGCCTTCGCGCGTTTTTTGAAACGTTCAATTTCTTTTGTAAATAAATCGCTCAGGTTTTTCAGTTCCTCAAAACTTTTCACTACAAAAAATATTTTCAGCAAATCCCTCACAAGGGATTGATCGGAAAGTATCGTCATTTGTTTTTTACTGGCTGTGAATATTTCGTCATAGTTAGGAAAACGCTCTTTAATAACATTAGCAACGCCCCCATTAATATCTTTAATGGGGCGGCCTGTACGTCTTTTTATATTCTTCAAAACAAGAGCAATAAGAGTAATGATCTTTCGCTTTTTATCAGCGTCTATATCTTTTTTCATTTTCTCAAAAGCGGCAATGATTGCCTTGTTTTTTTCCACTACACTTTTGCGCATTTCTGTACGTATTTCAATGGGAACTTTACTGATCTCATTAGGATGATTAGGATGAAAATTTTTCATGTATGTCTTTGAGAGCATAATTCCGCCTGCAAAAGACTTATCGATAGAATCTCCTTTAATGATGGAGTTAAGAATATCCATATCAACATCTTTAAGCGAATTTATGAGATTTAACTCAGAAGGAAAATCTAATTTTTCAAGAAAAAAAGAAAAGGATTTATTGTCAAAAACCTCTTTCTTGAAAAAAGTATTAATCATAAGAAACTTGAACAGTTCAGGAACATTTCCCGGGTTTTTTAATTTGTTTTCCTGATTAATAATCGTATCCAATAGATTATTAAAACTTTCCTGTACATTTTCACTCATAGATTCCTCATAATGAAATACTAAGACGCTTTCGAACGCACATCAGCGTTCAAATCGTCAAATTTATTCTTTATATAATAATGAAAGGCAAGACCTGCTACCATAGCGCCGTTATCGCCGCACAATGACGGTGACGGGAAAATAATTTCCGCATCAATGGAAGGCGCGGCTTCTGCAAGAAGCGCTCGCAGCCTCCCGTTAGCGGCAACACCGCCTGCGACAACGATTTTTTTTATTCCGCGTCCTGAGGCAAAAGCAAGTGTGCGGCGAGCAAGCAATTCAAGCGCCCTTTCCTGGAAGCCATAAACTATTTCGGCCTTGTCAGCATCCGGATTTGCTTTTATATAATTGACTACCGCCGTTTTAATGCCGCTATATGAAAAACGCGTGTCTCCTGCGACAGTAAGTATTTTAGGAAAAAACTGCTCTTTTTTTACAGCTTCAGCGGCTAATTTTTCTATAACAGGCCCTCCGGGATAGCCAAGCCCAAGATATTTGGCTACTTTGTCGAATGCCTCGCCGACAGCATCATCAATGGTTTTGCCGAGACATTCTAAGCTGCCTATATCGTTAACTTCATAAACGGCCGTGTTGCCGCCGCTTGCCAAGAGACCTATATATGGGAACGCAAGTTCCCAGCCCTCAAGAAAAGGCGCATACAGATGCGCCTCAAGATGGTTGACGGCTATTAGCGGTATATCGAGCGTAAAAGAAATCGCCTTGGCAGTCTGCAAACCTACAAGCAGAGAACCTACAAGCCCCGGCCTGTTTGTAGCCGCCACATAACTTAAATCACTAAAATTTATTTTAGCCACAGACAACGCCTCATCAATCAAGCCGTTGATGACCTCAAGATGTGCGCGGGAAGCTATTTCCGGAACAACTCCGCAGTATTTACGGTGAAGCGCTATTTGTGAAAAGGTAACATTGGCAAGCACCTCGCTTCCATTTTTTACAATGGAGGCGGCCGTTTCATCGCACGATGTCTCCAAGCCAAGGCCTATAATATTCATTGACCGATCCGTTAATTAAGCATCTTTACGGCGCCCGCAAGTTGATTGTCAAACTCAAGGTCATAAACAGGCCTTTTTTTATAAATTGACAAGCGTTCCTTGAGCAGGCTGTCAGCTGCACGTGAACTTATCTCTATCTTGTTGTCTTTTAAAAAAGCCCGAAAAGCCTTCTTCGTCTCATCATTATATTCTTTATATTCCTTGCCGGAACCGACAAATTTTTCGGTCAGTTTATCACGGTTGATATTTCTTATAGCTTCTATATCTTGAGGAGTTAGTTTTTCCTGTTCTATCAGGTAATCCGGCGTAATCCCTTTTTTATGTATCATCTCTCCGGATGGGGTAAAGTATCTGGCAACCGTAATCGCCACGCCTATATTATCATCAAGCTGATAGGTTTTTTGCACGGAACCTTTGCCAAAAGTTTTTTCTCCAAGCAGTTTGCCGCGCTTGTTATCACGTATCGCTCCGGCAAAAATTTCAGAAGCTGAGGCACTCCCTTTATTGACCAAGACGATAAGCTCATTAGTTGTTACAGGCGCATTTTCTGAAGTAAAAGTTCGCTGATTTTCAACTCCGTCCCTGCCCCTTGTTGAAACAATGACCCTGCCCTTCTCGAGAAAAAGCCCCGACAGTTCAATCGCAGAGGTTAAAAGCCCCCCTGGATTATGCCTGAGATCAATAATATACTTTACGGCGCCCTCTTTCTTGAGGGACTTTAAAGCATCGGCCGTGTCTTGAGCCGTTTTTGTATCAAAATTTTTGATTTTCAAATAACCTATATTCGTAGAAGCAATCATTGAACTGTCTACATTTTTGATTTTAATCGGCAGCCTTTCAAGTTCAAAATCAAGAAGTTCGGCAAAACCGGCCCGCCTTATGCGTAAAAGCACTTTACTCTTGGGTTTGCCCCTTATCATCTTCACTATTTCAGAAAGGTTTTTACCTTTAGTATCTGTCTGATCAATCATTGTAATAACATCCCCCGATTGAATTCCGGACTTCATTGCCGGTGAATCCTCTATTGGCGATATTACTACAATTTTTTCATCTTGAATTGTTACCTCAATTCCGACTCCTACAAATTGTCCGGCAGTTATCTCGGTCAAATCGTTGAGGGCATTTTCATCAAGAAAGCGCGAGAATGGGTCATCTAAAGAGGTTATCATCCCCTCTATAGCGCCATAAAAGAGCTTTTTTGTATCGGGTTTTTCAACGTATTCAACACGCAAAGTTTGATAAACCTGATGAAAATAGTCAAGGTACCTATGAGCAGGTTCCTCAGTCGAACTGACAAAGGTCATATTGAGGCCGAGTATCAAGCCCACCAAAAAAGCAAGGAGCAAAAAATGCAGCGGCCGTTCTCTTATTTTTTTAAGCATGCAGATACCCTATTATCTGGTTATTATTCTCCATAACTCTTCGTGTTTGCTGGTATTCTCCAAATGCAAAATATAGTCGCTTCTCAAAGTAATCTCCTGAGGCGGATTAACAAGAGGATTTTCCCTGAAATTCTCGTCAAGCAATCTCTGTGCCTGAATATTCGGAGAAATATAAAAAAGATACTGCATATTCTCTTTCGCATTCTCGGCATCAAGTAAAAAATTAATAAATCTATACGCTGTTTCAAGGTGCACAACTTCACGAGGAATAACAAAAACGTCTAAATTCATGGCAGTTCCCTCCTCAGGAATGGCAAAACCTATATTGCTGTCTTCTTCCATAAGCTGCAAGGCGTCGCCATTATAATCCTGAATCAGGTACAGTTCTCCCTTTTTGAGAGCTTCTCCAAGGTTTAGATTGTCGCCGATTTTTCCTACATTTCTTCTCCACCTGGTTAGGGTCGCCGAAGCCCTGTCAAGTTGATTTTCATCAGTTGTATTATAACTAAGCCTGTTAACCTTAAGCGCCGCCCCTACTACTTCTCTCATATCATCAAGCAATCCTATTCTCCCGGCTAAATCTTCCCTGTCGAACATAGTCCATGACGGCCTGAAATTATTCACTAAAGTCTTATTGTATGCAATACCCGTAAAACTTATCATATATGGAATGCTGTAACGCATACCGGCATCATGGCTTCTTCTTATATGCATTACCGAAATATTTTTTATATTGGGCGCCTTTGAATGATCGATAATCCTGAGCATTCTCTCTTCATACATTTTTCTCGCAAGACTGGCTGATGGGAATAAAACGTCATACTTTTTTGTCCTTGAGACATTTCTCATATCATCATAGAAAGCCTCAAGCGTTGGGAAAGTAGTAATCACAACTTTACAACTATACTCTTTTTCAAATTTTTCAACTAAACCCGGGTTGATATAGTCTTCCCAACTGTAGATATTCAATGTACGTTGTTTGCAACTTAAAAATCCGGCAGATACAAAAATACACAACGTTATTTTCAAAATCTTTTTCATTTGTTTTTCCCTCTCTTTTTTTAAATAGTATTATCATTTTTACATTGGCTGAGTTTTATCTTTATTTTTCCTCTAAGTTGCCTATGATTTTGTCAATCTTAATTCAAAGACAATTAAAAACAGTTTTCAGTAATGTAGCCCAAGGATACGGAACCTTTGTAACAAGAAGTAGTGCGAATTACAAGCTTTTTTCAAACAATCAGCACAGTTTTGTTACGCACCGTACCCAATAAAATTATGAGTTTGACCTTTATACTTATTTTGTTGACAAAAAACGCCTGCATCGAAAAATGCCGCTCTGGGAGCAGATAAATTCTATCCCAAAATGGTGGCCGTAGCTCAAAGGTAGAGTCCAGGATTGTGGTTCCTGCCGTTGCGGGTTCGAGTCCCGTCGGTCACCCATTTTGTCTCATCACGGACTATTTGACTATTTTATAGAGACTATTCAAAAAAATATCTTTATCTTAAGGCGGCTAAATAATGAATGTCATAGCCATCAATGGGAGCCCCCGAAAAAACTGGAACACCGGAATACTCCTCGAAAAAGCCTTAGAAGGCGCCGCCTTAAAAGGGGCATCGACAGAAATCATAAACCTGTACGAACTCTCTTACAAAGGCTGCCATGCCTGCCTTGAATGCAAGCGCATAGACGGGACAAACCGGGGACGCTGCGCCGTAAAAGATGACCTGAAGCCCATCTTGGAAAAAATAGAAACCTGCGGCGCGCTCATTATCGGTTCACCCATTTACTTCGGCGAAATAACCGCCATGACGCGCGCCTTTTTTGAACGCTTGTTGTTTCAATACCTGTCTTATGACAAAGACAGAACGCCGTTGACTCCTCATGCCATACCAAACGCCTTTATATATACCATGAATGTCCAGGAAGCGGCGCTCGACTCTATTGGCTACCTTAAAAAATTTTCTGAATATACCACGCTGCTTGAACGTATACTGGGGCCTACACACTCGCTGTGCGTAACCGAAACACTGCAAGTTGACGATTATACAAAATATCACATGACCATGTTTAATGAAAACGAACGCCGCGAACGCCGCGACAAAATTTTTCCCAACGACTGCGAAAAGGCGGCACAGCTTGGGGCATTGCTTGCAAGCAGGGCATGACTTCAATCTCGTGAACTTGTAAAATATATCTTTTAACAAGAGAAATGCAATGAGTTATATTCCCAATCTTGAACAGGCCCAGGCCATACTCGAAAAATACAACAAAGAACCCTTTCACCTGCACCACGCCAAAACAGTCGCAGGCGTAATGAAATGGTTCGCCGAAACATATGACGCCGAACGTACTGAGTTTTGGGAAGTGGTCGGGATGCTCCACGACATTGATTTTGAACTATACCCTGCAGAACACTGTGTCAAAGGCGAAGAGCTTCTGCATGAAGAGGGAGTTGATGAGAGTATAATCCGCGCCGCAATGAGCCATGGCTGGGACATGACCCCTACCCCGCATGAACCCGTTCATATTATGGAAAAAATACTCTTCGCAGTTGATGAATTGACGGGACTCATAGGCGCGGTCGCAATAATGAGGCCAAGCAAGTCAGTTGCCGACCTTGAACTGCCAAGCGTAAAAAAGAAATTTAAAGATAAAAAATTTGCCGCCGGTTGTTCCCGTGATATAATAAATACAGGCGCCGAGCGGCTCGGCTGGCCGTTAGACGAGCTTATAACAAAGACCATACTCGCTATGCGCAGCATTTGAGGAGAACAATCTTTTATTACATAAAACCGGCATTTTTGCATTAAACCGGCAATCCGCGCTAATTCAAAACTGCAAAATCTAAGTCTGTCTGCTTTTCTCGTTGAGATAATCCCCGATCTTTTTGTCTTCTTTCGCGACATGATTAACTAACCATCCGCCTACAACTGAAATTATTCTCATTATCAATACTCTGCTTGGGCCTTCGGCTTTCAGTTTTTCAGCCATTTCTACAGCTTTTTCTTTAAACGCATCATGTAATTTTTTATGTTCTTCGTACTCCGGAAATTCGCTTGACCATTGCAGCGTTTCTTCATCGGCGAAATGTTTTACCGTGTACTCCAATAAGAAATTCAACGTGTTTTCAATGACATCGATGCCCTTACCGTTATAATAGGCGTTAGAAAAATCGTTTACAATATGAAAAAGTTCCTTATGCTGAGCATCAACAACATCATTTCCAATCTCCCATTCGTCTCTCCATTTTAAAGCCATACATAACCTCCTTAGTTAATATTAAAAATTGCATTTACTTAAAAATACATCAAAATCAAACGCGGCATATATCAACAAAAATACAAATTCAACAGAAAAATTTATCAGGCTGCTCCCCATTCATAAATCATTAGCGCGGTTATTATGACAGCCGCCGTCTCTGCCCTCATCTGCGGAAAACCGAAGGCAAGCCGCCTCCAACCCGCTTTTTGCGCTGTTTCTAATTCGGATTCGCTAAAACCGCCTTCGGGACCTATGATGACTCCCGCGCTGCGCGGAGAAGAGACGCTGCGTGCATATGTCCTGAAATCACCGCCATTTATGTGAGCAATGATGCGCTCATGCTCATCCCAATTATCGGCTATAACGTCAGTAAAAGAGCGTATATTTTCCACATCGGGAACCCGCCGTCTCAACGACTGTTTGGCAGCCTCTTCGGCAATTCGGCGCCATCTTGTATTTTTAGCGCCGATCTTTTCGCTGTAATCAACAACGCAACGCTCTGTAATCACCGGAACTACCCTGTGAACACCGGCTTCAACAGCCTTGCGTATTACAAGGTCAAACTTTTTGCCTTTAAGAAGCGCCGCATAAAGACACAATTGAAAAGGCTCATCCTCAACCAAATCTATAGGTTCCACAGAACAAATTATAGAGTCCGGCGCAATATTCTCAACCAATGCCGAAAATCGATATCCGTTTTCGTCAACAAGGGCAAGCGTATCGCCTTTTGAAACGCGGCGCGAACGCGTGATATGATAAAAATCATTTCCCGTTATTGAGCAGTTGCGGCCATTTATACAGGATGACTTAATAAAGTAGTTCGGCATTTATTTCCCCATGCCATCCGGTGAAAAAATATTTCTCTTGCTTGCAGGTATTTCTTCGTTGAACGAATTAAAAACAAGGATACTGACATCGCCTGAACGCACATCCCTCATTTCATAACGCAGCGGAATAATAACATCTCCCTTTCGGGCTGCTTTAACAATAGTAAGAACTTTAAAAAGGGTAAAATCTTTGGCGCGAAATTCTATTTTAAGCGGCAGTGAATTTTCTTTCATAGCATACAATGTAAGCCTGCCATATAAACTTTCAGAAAAAATGGGCTTCAGTTCAAGTTTATTGCAAAGCAGCCCGTTTACTTCCTCTTCGCCGTTAAGTTCACAAATATAGTTGTCCGCAAGACGATAACCGGAAAAATCAATATACGAAAAATTGGTATGCAAAACCGGCTCGTACTTATCGGCGCCCGTCTTTCGTATGAGACGCCTCGCATGCGTCATAAAAACCTGAATATTTTCTCCGCCAAGAGTGTAGAGCGCCTCAAGCTGTTCTCCTCTTTCCCTGTTATGAAAAACTAAAAAGGAGTTGTCACCGGAAACCATTGCTTTAAAATCAACCGTAAATGAAGCGCCGCTTGGGTGCAGATGTTTTATTCTGCCCCTGCTCATACCATCCGGAAGACGCATAATGGCGTGTACCTTTGAAAGAATGGCAATTTCGACCGGCGGATCAACTGCCAATACAGATGCGGCGGGAAAGCATAAAATCAAGCCAATGATTCTAATTACAATACGCATCGCTTCAAAATAAGTATCCTTAGTCTATTTTATAGTTAAGAAAACGTAAAGCCTGATAGAATCAGGAGTTACGATTCAGAGAACACCACACAATCATGCAAAAACCGAAAAAAATCGTAAATTACTAATAAACGTAATTAACGCACTTTTTAGGAGGTTTTCATGGGTTCTGAACCATTCATTCTATTCAAAAGGAAAGACAGTAAATTTTGTCAAGTCAGATTCAAAGACGGAAGCGGGGGATATGGTATGACTATATCAACTAAAAAAACTGACATTGAGGAGGCAAAAAAAGTAGCTTGGGAAATATATAACAACGGCCAAGCCACTAAGAACGGAGTTGTATCATTACCGGCCTTAAAAATGGCTAAAAATTGTACACATGAGGAAATGATACATTGCTTAGAATATTGGAAAAGGCAGGGAGAATTAGAAAGATATATCTTGCCAAAGACAAAACCTGCAATTGACTTTGTAGAATTTTTAACCAATTTCTGGGATTATGATAATTCTCCATATGTAAAAGAGAAATTGCGTAAAAAGCATAGCATACATCGGCAATACTGTACTTTAATGCTGGGGGATGTAAAAGCAAAATGGATACCTTATTTTCAAGGTCGTCTTTTAGGCGAGATAACGAAAGAAGATATTGACGCCTTTATCGATGAATGTTTAGAGCCTTTTCCTACATCGTCATCGAGAAAAAATTTTATTTTGTCGGCGGGAGTTTTCGCTTTAAGATGGGCGTATAAAAAGGATTACATCGAAAAAGATGTAACAAAAGGTATTTTGTTTTTTTCGGCTCAACCAAAAGAAAGACAAATTTTATCACCTGAAATAGCAAACATATTATTTAATGTAGAATGGAATAATGAAAAAGCCAAACTTGCTAATATGCTTGCATCAGTTACAGGACTTAGAGCCGGAGAAATACAGGCACTACAGGTTCAAGATATTGGACAGGATTGCTTATATATCAAGCATTCTTGGAATGAGTACGACAAACTAAAAGCACCTAAGAATAATAAAACAAGAATTGTTCAATTGCCATTTCCCGATATAATCCAAAATCTGTTAATACTTGCAAGTAAAAATCCACATGGAGCAAGGCCGGATAGTTTTGTTTTTTGGTCGGAAAAAGTGAATAAGCCAGCGGACAAGGATATATTTATCAGAGGCCTAAGGTCTGCTTTGCTCAAAACAGGTATGAGTAAAGAGTCAGCATTGGTCTATACTTTCCACTCTTGGAGACATTTCTATACCTCTTATATGAAGGGAAAAGTCGAGGATTCTCTACTTCAGCGACAAACAGGCCACAAATCTTTGAAAATGCTGAAACATTATGCTGATCACATATTGCCGGAAGATAAGGAAAAAATCCAAGAGGCGCAAAGGGAGGTATTCGGGCACTTGGTAGGGGTTTTTTAGGAACAAAAAAAGTTATACAGGCATAAAAAAATACAAAGAATTTTTTAAATTTTAAGAAAAATCTCTGTATTATAAAGGTGCCAGGGTATATTTTTATACCTTAATAAAAAATAAAGGAGGCCGTACAATGTTATCTAAAAAATATGAGAGTATCATGAGCAGAAAAATTACTTATGAGGGTAAAAAAAATTTGTGGGAGAAAGAAATAAAAAAAACAGTAGATGATCTAATTTTGGAAGAGGAGGATATAAGTTTGTATTGGATAGAGATGTTAACTCAGTCTTTAAGCGAACTTGTTATCATAACTGAAAAAACTACTGATTATCGGCTTGTATCAGAGTACAAAGAAAATAATTTGTATCTTGCATCATTAGGCTGTCATTTTTTCATTGTCAATAGTATTATAGAAGTGTATGAGGAAAATAATATAGAAATGGATGAAGAATTAAAAGAAACTATAGAGCATATTCCACACCCGATTTATACAAACATAGCAAAAATTGGACTGATATATAATCGATTAATTGAGCATTCCTTATTTGATAAATATTTTGATATTATTAAAAGATATTCATAGAAATATAGATATATCGATTCTTATGAAGATAGAATAAACGAAGCTTATTTTATTCTTATAAAAACACTTGATTATTGCAATGTCAAAAAAATAGACGAAAATTTCGGTTTCTGGTATTTTTTGAACGATAAACTTTATTCTTATTTCTCCAATGATAGAAGAAAATATTTAGATCAGAAAAAATATATTTCTAATATAGATATTACTGAGCATAAATTAAATAATATAATAATTGATAAAAGACAAAAAATAGACTTGGATATTATTAAAAAGGAGTTTGTAAGATTTAAAGAGGACTATAAAAAAACTTTAGACGCAAAAAAATTAATTATTTTTGAAGGATTATATGAATTGGAAGAACCTAAAAAAGAAATAGCAAAAAAAATAAATATCTCTCAGAGTAATTTTACATATCATTACAATAATTTAGAACAAAATTTCAGGGAATATCTGGAATCGTTGGGTTATGATTTAGCTTCTTTTAGATAATCAATAAATAAAGATGGGGTAACAAAATATTACCCCATCTTACTTTTTCTTTACTTCCTCTCGTTGTAAAGCGACATTACTACTTTTAATGCTTTTTTTGTGTCCTCCAATTCATCATCCGTCTCATTCCACAGGGACGATAGACCTCCGACATTTTCAGCTACATATCCAAAAATCTCTAAAAGTTGGAATGATGAATCCTCAGTTAGCTCCTCTTTATCGCTTTTGTACGAATCAGCCATATAAATCCAATCAGCTACAACTTCCCAGCATGTCCCTAATTCACTTTGCCACTTCTCCAATAGTGATCTCAAAATCTAACTTTGAATCCTGTTTTTTAACTTCTGTTGCTATCATAATTTACTACCTCCTCTGGTTTTTGTGTTATGAGTGAGAAAAAAATCCTCGTATCAATTGCTGGGATTAAATCCCCATGCCCTGCCTGTGTAATTGCATCGCAAGTTCTACGAAGTGCTTCAATTAATGTTTGCCTCTCGTGGTTCAAAGCCCACACAATATCTGGATATGTTACGAGAGTTGAATCATTAGCTTTGTCCGCAAATGTATTATCTTCATAATACTTTTGCGTAAAATACAAAACATCCAATAAATCTTGAGTTACTACTCCTGTTTCATCGGACATTTCTTTAATTGTTTTTGGCATTCAAGCCTCCTTTATTATAATTTTTTTAATCTCTATTTTTCGGGGGAATCAAAAGGCCCGAAGGTTTTACAGGTTCTTCCTCAACAATATTTTGAGTTTTCAAGTCATAGTCAAACCGTGAAACATTATAAAAATCTTTATTCTTTTTAACGTTTTTCGCTTTTTCCATTTCTTTTTTCTCTTTCTCCTTAGCAGCTTCCCGCATGAACCGAGCAGTTAGTTCTACTTGATGCGTTAAATCATGTTCTTCAACCATCTTCTGGAAGTATCTTCTAATCATCGGCGTAACATGCGCCTCTAAATCCTTCAAAAGATATTCCCTTTCAATTTTTTCCGTTGCTTCTAATTTTTCTTGTTCTTTTTTTTCAATACCTGCTAACACGCCACTATATTCAGTAAATTCAGTACGAACGAAAGGATCAGGTTCTCCTTCTTTCAGATACATGGAAAACATTAACTTTTTGCGCATCCGTGTAAATAACATCTGCGTGAAGAAATATTCGTTTGCAAAAAAGCTACAACCGGAGACTGCCGCCTTCAAAACCTCTCGATAAGAAGTAGGCGTGTTACTGTTCAAGACTCTCTTCAAGTCATCGAACTCTAACCGGACGTATCTATCACCGAACGATAGCGAATCAAGAATAGTATCGACAGGGATGTTGTATTCTGCGGCAATCTCGGCCACAGTAGAGTGACCTTCTGTCCAGACTTCGCCCGTTTTTTTGTTAGTTTTAACAACAACTTTTTTGGGCTTCTTTTCTTTTTTCACTGCTTTTTGAGTGGACGATTTATCATCCACTATTTTTTTAGGGCGTCCTGGGCCTCGTGACATATATCTTCCCCCCCCCTTAAGTATAAGAAATAAAGTTGCAGTTATACTTATAAGCGAGCCTAACTAATTCTTTTGCAGTAACACTATCGTCAAGGTTATCTGCAAAATCTATTGAAACAACAATATGACCAGAAGCAGGTAACACTTTTCCATGTGCAAAAAATACTTTTGCAGACTGTATATACGATTCAATAGCTTCTAAATCGGTATCATAGGGGGAGAGTTCTTTCTCAATTACAAAAAAATTTTTTTTGTCTTTTTCCCAGTCAGATCGTATAGTATCTTTAGGGGAAGTGATGTAAGATAATACACACATCCCTCCATCAATTAATACTCTCTCAATACTAATACACAATGAAGGCCTAATTATTATAGCATTATAATTACTCAGAACATTACTATTACTCAAAACATTTCTCCTTTTAAATTAAATTTTTTCTAAGTTTTAAATTTTTCTCAGCGGCCATACACATAACCACAGTAAACCACAAATGATTCTTTAGTTCTTCCTTTTTCTCATTTTCATTGATAAACGAAACAACTGCTTTTCTATTATCTACATCAGATAATATATAAGCTACTACATCAAGGCCTTCGGAAGTCATTATATCCGAAGCCATAAAATCCTCCGCCCAACTGTATGGGTTTGTCATTTTACTTTATTCTCCTTTTATAAAAATTTATGAGTCTCTACTTATATAATACATAAGTAGTTTGAGATTTTTAAAATTTATTCTAAAATTTTTATACCTCCTTAATATATTTCTCCTTTTAAAAAATGCAGGGGGAAAGTGGACAAGATTTCCCCCCCTGCCAAAAGGAGTGTAAAATGCTTCTACATTATATTTAATACTCAACTTAGTTTGAAAAATTCAAAATTTTATTCAAAAAAGAGAATAAAAAATTAAAATAGTGTCATAAATACGTGATGTGACGCATTTTTTTAAAACTCTCAGAAAAAAATCACGTTCTATCTATGGCATTCTGCACTGATTTAATGGCATTCGGTCTATCAACGAATGCTTTCTGTGCATTCGATAATATAACTTGTCCATCATAACCAGCATTGATAAGGAATTTAACCGCACCATAGCATCGTGATGATGTACTACTCCCTTTTTCTGCACTATATCTAACTCCATCAATCAAAGACGCTATTATATCATACCCGAAAGTATTAATAGCGTTCATAATGCCTTGTTTATTTACTCCGTTGTTCTGTTTTTCGTAGTTCACAGTGGGTATTTTCTTTTCTACGTTCTTTTTGGGTATGAGTTTCACGAATTTGTTGGCAAAATCTTCGTTCGTTACCCATTTTACCGCTTTTTCCGCCTTTTTAACTTTTTCGTAAAAAAACTGTGGATAGTGATGCAATGAAGTGATGTGATGCGAATTTTTAAAACTTTCGGAAAATTTTATCGCTTCGATGACTTCATCACTGACTTTAATATCATTTTTCTGTGTAATTAGAGGTGGGTTTGGGTTTTTGGTTATCTTATACCGCCAAGTACCTCCACTACTGCGGTATGGAACACAAGAGAAAAAACCGCTTTCTTCAGCCATATGTGCCCATTTTAATGGCATATTTTCCCCCATGCGGGAGCAAAAATCACTTTTTATCTCAGCAGCTGCTACTCCGCCCCTACCATCACGGATAAAATTATACTCTCCCCCATTTTCTCCCTCTCCAAAAACCATGTTCAGATAATTAACTACAATATTTTCATTAAGGTTAAGTAATCTCACAGCGGCTTGTGTATTCGGTTTTACTCTTGTATCTATTTCATCCCAAACATCCAAAAGAACATAAGCGGCAATCTCATTAATATTGTTCTGAATACATCTGTACAACGCATCATAAAAAGATTTTTCTTTTCTTTCTTTAATTTCAAGATGCAAGAATCTTTCATTAAAAGGGCCATCGGTCGCCTGATAATTATTGGTAGTAACAATGAAGTCTATTTTGTTCTCTATCCTTACCTTCGCTCTATATTTCTCGTTCATACCCCAAGAATCAGATGTAGCTATATTTTTTACCTTACTTCTATCTGTTTTATCATCAAGAGAGACTTCATCAAGACAAACTAAGACTTTGTCTAAAAGTTCACCGGAGAAATTATCATCAAAGAAAGATGAACCTGTTAGCCATACAACATCGGGAGATAGTAACGCTTCAACTATCTTAAAAAATGTAGTTTTTCCCACTTGCCCGACATTATTGCAACTAAGTAATACAGAACGATAATTTTTTATCCCCAACATCATATTTTTAACCCATTTCATCAACCAAGCGTGAACATGATAATTGTTATTTGTCAGAAAATTCATATATTCTATGAAAGGAGATATATTCCTGAAATTTTCAGGGGTAAGAAAAGTCTTAGATTCTATTTCTCTTTTCTCCAAAACATGCATATTATTCAAAATATAATGGCTAACAGTGCCACCATATTCACTTTTTAAATACTCATTTGTCTTGTATTGATTATCTGATTTATCGAATATTACGCCTGATTTTTTAGAGAAGCGCATACGCATAGAATCACGCCAATTATTGAACTCTTCTTCTTTCACATCATCTTCTAAGGTATCATAATCAATATCATAATACTCTCTATCCATTACTACAATAATATCATAAGGAGTCGCAAAATAGAACCTTGAGGCATCGCATGTACTTTCGTCTATTCTTGAGCTTACCCTTAATCTCTCTTGAGCTTGAATAAGTATTTTTTTTAACGATGATACCTTTAAAAAATCGACAGATTCTTTTGTTATTGGTTTAAGGAGTGGAATAAAAACGTGGTGTTTCTGATGTTCTTGACTAAATGACATTGAGGGGGTAACGATATAATTAAAACCACTTTTTTCTAATTTTTCTACCGTTTCTTTAAAATTTACCTCTTTTTCATCAAAATCAAACATTAAAGTATGTACAGACTTAACATTGCTCTTGTTTCTTGTACCTTCAAATTCTGTCCCTGTTACATTATGCTTGAACAAAGACTTGAAAGCCTCTAAATCACTCTCAATGGATAAATCTAAATCCATTGAACTCTTATCGAATGTAAGAGATTTTTTTTGGAAGTTTTTTTGATTGGGATCGACTGGGGTAGAGCTTGAATCAAAAAATAGTGTTACTTTGTTTTTCATAGTTATCACCTATGTATTTGAAGTCATTTTATTATATAAAATGCTTTCTATTAGTAATAGGACTGAAAAAACGTATATTTACCCCTTTTTTATATAATATTTATAAATATGTGATGTAAGTGAGTGATATGACGTAAAAAATCATAAAACTATAAAAAAAAGATTAGAAAAAAATTAGAAAAAAAAATTTATAGTTTTGAAAAAAACCGTCACATCACTGCACTCATGTCACAAAGATTAATGTTTACCCCTCCCACCTGTCAAAGTTTAAATCCCATTATGTAAGATTATAACCCTTGACGCCCTACATTATCAACTTCATCATAATATGAACCTGAACATTTTGCTTTAATATAAGCCTCTATATAAGCTAAAGCATCAAATTGATTTATTTTTGTTGTCATTGTGTTTTTACCGTCCCCCCTATGTGCTGGACAATCCAAGTATCAATACTTGCTTGAGGATACAATACTCTCTTACCGATTTTCACGGTTGGAATATCTAATTTTTTTAATGTTGATATTCCAATTTTTAAATAAGCAGCGGCTTCTTTACGGTTTAATACTGTTTGTTGGTTCATTGTAAATCTCCTTAATATATAGTAATTATTAGTAACCATTCAAAAATAATGATAATATGTTATTATTTATTTATTTATTTATTTTTATTTTTTAAAAAAATCAAAAAACACATTTTTTTATTATAAATACTAATAAATATGACACCACAAGAAGAACTCGAACTTATAAACTTATCAATAAGCAATGTCCTTACAGCCGGACAACAATTCAATATGTCCTCAGGCGGTGCAGGACGTGGAACTACCTTTGCATCCCTCGACTCTCTCTATGCGAGAAAAAGAGAACTCGAAGCAATTTTAGGGCAACATAAAGCAACTCAATTTAGAGCAGGTTGGTAAAGGAATGTGGAAATTTAAAAATAATAAATTGCACAAAGTAAGTTTTAAGCCTCAATATACGGGGGAAAAAATTCCTGGAGAATTAAAAGCTTGGCAGTTACTGGAAAGCGATGCCAACAGTTGGCTTGAAATAAGTTATGACGATATAAGCAAAAAATCATCGACTCTTTTCCACACGCATCCGCCTATAGCCTCAGCTATACAGAAACGCTTAGATTATACAATCGGCAAAGGTTTAAAATTCCGCAGTCATCCTGACTATGATACTTTAGGCGTATCAAAAGAAGAATCAAACGATTTTGCCAAAAAACTACAAACCGCTATTGATTATGCTTTTGAAGAACTTAATCTATACCAACTCCAACAAGAAATATTCCAAACAGCCGACATTGCCGGAGATGTCATAATCTCTGTTATTCCCGATGATGACGGAATTATTCCTTTCAAGTTTACTTCTTTTGTTGGAAGCCAAATAATAGACCACACACTTAACGATGAAAATGAAATTGCTCTTGGTATACAACTCGATAAATACAAAAATCCTATTGGATATTACGACAAAGAAGAAAAAAAGCTGCATACGTTTTACGACGACAAAGAGCTTTGTTCAATTTTATATTTTAACAAAAATATGTCCACGCAGTACAGGGGCTATCCTTTAGCCTATAAGATAATATCAGCGGCTAAAAACAATGACAGGTGGTGGGATGCAACACTTCAAAGAGCAGTTCTTGAATCATTGATACTCGGAACAGAAACGTATGTCGACAGAATAGCCGAACAATCTGAGATATTAGTTGCCGGACAAAAAGGCGGTTTCTTTAAAAATACATTTTCAAAATTAAGTTCATCGCAGGACTTAACAGCAGGCCAAATATTCAAAGTCCAATCTCAAGGAAATTTAAATTTCATGGACTTAAAGACTCCACACAACAAGTTTGCAGAATTTCAAGACGCATATCTTGATTTAGTTGGAATGGCTACAGGCGTTCCCTCAGAAGTTTTAAAGTCTCAATATACCTCTTTCTTTTCCCATAAAGGAGCAATTTTAGATTTTTTCAAGATGTGTCTAAGGCTAAGACAGAATTTCATAAATCAGGTTATGTGGCCTATAATGCGTAAAGTCATTTATTCTCTGGTATATAGCGGACATATAACGCCAATAGTACCGGATATGCTTAATAATCCCTTAAAGTTCAGAGCGGCAACACAGGGGGAATGGATAGGCACTTCTCCAGGACATATAAATCCTCTTATGGAAGCGCAGGCCTTAGTTGTACTTAAAAATAACGGTCTTATTACACCCTCATTTGCCGCCGAACAGTTCCATGATGTTGATTATGAATATATGGCAGAACAGTGGAATAGAGAAATGGAACTTACAAAGCCTATAGTAGAACTTGAAGGTTTAAAAGATGTAAATAAAGAAGGCGTTGATTTGGAAACCTCTGAGTATTCGTCAATGCGGGGGAATATATAATGAGTAATGGCAACGGCCAAATCAACACAATCAACACTAAAACAGTTATAAAACTTATCGATGAATTAAAATTTTTTTTAATGGAGAAAATGAAAGATCAGGGAGAAATCACAAAAAAGGAATTTGATATAATTAACGATAAAATTTCAGAAATGAAAAATGATATAAACGGTATAGGCAGTAAACTAAACTTAATTCCCGATTACAAAAAAGATTTCAAGCTCTCATTAATAGACCATGTGTCAAGCATAGCATTGAAACTAATAATCGGCGTACTCTCTGCTTGGGCAATTTACTTTTTATTTACACGGTTTGTAAAATGAAAAAGGAAATACTAATAAAACGTATAATAAGGGAACTCTTTTGTAGCTCAGAAGGAATAGAAGCAGTATACATCCTTTCTACAACAATGTTTGCTTTTGTGTTCATTATGCTATCCGTAAGAGTTGCAGAAGTATTTTTTGCAGTAAAAGGTTCTGCTTTATCGGATACTTTAATTTTAGGAATGGTAACAGCAGTTTTAGGACTGCTTGGATTATATAATTTGGGGAAGAAATATAAAAAATGAAAACAATATATTTAGACGGAATAATAGGAGAAGATATTTTACTTTCTCATTTAGGAGAATTGAATGAGGATATAACCTGTTACATAAATTCTCCAGGCGGTTCTTTATCAGAGGCAAGGGAGATATATAATGCTGTCAAGAATTGTCCACACAAAACCACAGTAATAATAAATCCAACTGTAGCGAGTTGTGCAAGTTATATATGTATGGCTTTTGATGAAATTAAGGCATATAAAAACAGTGCAATGATGTTACATCGTTCAAGGGCTATGTTGGATGAAGCAACCAGCAACGATTTAACGACATATAACGATTTACTTTCTTCTATGGACGACATTATGGCCGATGCTTTTGCGGAACGTATGTTGATGAACAAAGAAGAAATTTTAGAAAAAATGAATAATGATTTTTGGATTATCGGAGATAAGCTAATGACTTTTGGGATTATCAACGAGTTCATTGATGAAGTCTATACAGAAGATATATATGTTTCCGCAAAATCAAATGTAAAAAGACTTAAAAAAACTTATTCAAACGAGTTCAAAACAGATTTAGATACACTTGCCGCAAAAATGAATGTTAAGCCTCGTGCAGAGGATAATATAAATAATAATGAAGAGGAAAAAAATATGACCTTACAAGAATTTTTGAATGAGAATCCCGATGCAGCTTCCGAGTTCGAATCGGAATTGGCGAGAGCTTGCGCAGAAGCCGTCAAGAATGAAAGGGAACGTATAGCCAATCTGCTTTTAGCGTCGGAAGAAACCGAAGTTGAAGAAGAAGTAATTGAGGCTATCAAAAAAGGTATTAAGTTTGATACTTTTGCAAAAATGAAATTTGCTCAAGGCAGAGAAAGGCAAAGAATATCAGCTTTAGACAATGCTTTTATTCCCTCGAAAGTAAAACCGCACTTTCAAACAAGTGCGATAGATGAAGATGCGTTGCGCAAAGCAGTGTCGGCGTCAACAAAGAGATTTGGACTGAGGGGTAAAAGATAATGAGTGAAGTAACTTTCAACACAGAAAAGCTTATAGTTCAAGGCATCAAGACCTATACAGGTAACATTAAAGCAGGTACTTATCATAGAGGCCAATTGCTTGTTAATGATGATGGAGTATGGGAAGATGCAGGCACTTTTGACGGCAGTAAACAGTTAGGCGTTTATCTGGGAGCGGCTGAAACTGATAATGTTCCTAAGACTTATGCAGCTAATGCTTGGGATAGCATTATAGTTCATGGCGATTTATATGCTGGCGGTATTGTTTCAGCATCCGGTGCAGTTATCAATTTGACTGAGGCGCAAATAGGAATTTTGCAACAGTCAGGAATTTTTATAAAGAGGATATAATATGTCAAAAAACAAAACAAATCTTTTCACTTTTACGACTAAGTTATTTTATGAGGATATAAACGGTGACTTAACCGCCAACGGTTCAGGCCTCGATGAACTTCTGTTTCCTTCAACTCGTTCGTCTCTTGAAAGTGAAGTGCAATTAGACCGTTATATAGTCAATCCCGAAGGTATTACTTTCAGGCAGAAAGACGCTTCTTCTCATGTAAGGCCATATAAGCCTGGTAAAGGTGTATTTTACACAATTCCGAGATCATCGGAAATAACGCCTATCACAGAGCATTTAAGAGATAGCGTTATCGCCGGAGCGCAGTCAGCTTCTTTCGATGATAATAACGCAGAGCTAATGACACAAATCGTTAGAGACCACGCCATAGGCTACAACAAGACAAGAATAAAGTTAGCTCTTGATACCTGTAGAACAGGTAAATTCATCCCTATTGATGAAAGCGGTAACGCACTTGAAGAAGGCTCAATAGATTTTGGCCGTAAACCGGAAAATGACATTGCTTACGATTTTACGGCAACAAGCGCAGATATAGATGTAGCACTTCTTAATATCTATAACGCATATAGAAATGCAGGCGGAAGTTTCGCTAATATCTGTATGCTTATGGGTTCAGGTTGGCTTCATGCCTTTAGCTCTTTGCCAAACGATACAAAGGCATTAAAGCGTATAGCAATGGTTCAGTCCACGACTCAAACTCTTAACATACAGCCTCCGCAATTCGAGGATATACAAGGACTTCATGTAGTAGGCCGCTATCTTATTCCAGGCGCACTTGCTCCTGTGTGGATTCTCGGATATGATCCTGGTATGACTTGGATACAGAAAGTAACAGATACCAAGTCAGACTTCATGCCTTATGATGAGTTGTTATGTTTCTCTACTAATGATGAGAGATGGTCTGTTTTCGGCGGCTTAGATGTACTCAATGATGCAGGGAAAATTGAGAGGACAACCGGAGAACTTACTTTTGATACGTTCTTTGAAAACGATCCGCCAACTCAAATAATGAGAAGTCAGAGCAGATGGACTTATATACCAGGCGACATTAATAAAGTTGTCAGGTCTACAGGTACATTTGCTTAATGAGTAATGTCTTAAAAGATACGCTTGCAGCTCAAATGAGCGCAGGCGTTATATTTAATGAGGAGGCAAAGCTAAATATTAATGGTACTGATTTTATAATATCAGGTTTTTTTGATAAAGTAGATAATGCACATGATCCTATAGGCAATATTTCAAGGCTTAGTTATTCACATCGGTTTATTACAGCAGCGGATATTGTATTATCGGATGCTGATGTCAGGGAGTCAACACTGAATGGAATGAAAATAAAAAGGACTATGAAGGACTCAATAGGGATGACAGTAATATATTTGTTATGATTAAAGCACTTTTCAAACAGGACAAATATATTGAAGCTATGAAAGATTGGATTTTTCAAAATCAATTCATCCCCGACATTATAAATCGTAAAGTTTTAGGACAAGTTGGCTATGCCGTTAAAGCATCACAGAATTTAAGCGGTAAATTACACGATAGGCCTTCTTATAAAAAACTTACAGGACGTGCTTTAGGATTTAAGAAACGAATGTTTTCAAAAAATCTTGGTCTTGGCGGACAAGAAGGAATGTTATATAATGTATCAGCTAAAAAAAATAAAGTCAGTATCTATCTTGTAAGAGATGACTTATATACGAGAAAGCAAGCAGAAGAGTTTAAATCAATTGAGATGAAACGGATATTAAATGTTTCAAAAGGACGTTGGCAAAAAGCGGCTGAAAGAGCAATAAATGAAACTTGGGAAAAAGTGGGATGGAAATAACAAACATACTGAAAGATTATAATGACTTTATAGCTACATATATGAAAGATATTGATGTTTATATCGGGCAAAGTTTCAGTTCTGATAGCAAACATATAAATATCTATCCTGCAAATTATTCTTTTACCTATGAACAAGAGTACTGTAATTTAATCTTGGAAGCTGCTCTGCCAAGAGAAGAGCTAACAGCCGGAACTGAATTTGCTGATAGTATAAGCAAAGTAATTGAGTTAGATAATCTTCACGACATAAGGCTAAGCTCTTATGATTTAGAGTTTTTTTGGAATGAGGAAATAGCAGGCGTAATTATTGCTTTTAGCATAATGCTGCAAATTCAGAGGTGCAGGTAATGACAATTGATGAACTAAATGAAAAAATACAATCAGCTAATAGCTGTAAATGCGGACAATGCGCTATAAGTAAAAAATATGAAAATCCAAAAGAGGAGGAACAATAAATTATGGGAACAAATCTTGGTGCAGATGCAGCACTCTATAGAGCAAAACTTGGAATGCCGGTTGATAATGGAAGTTTAAAACCGGATAGCTGGTATTATATACAGGAGAAAGCAGAAGTTGGCTCTGTGTTTGGCGATGCCTTAGTGGAGACTTCAATTTTTAAAACTCCAACTACTGCCGTTATGACTTTAGGACTTGGCGATATAGCAATACCGCTTACTCTTGACGAAATATGTAGAAGTGAATGCAGTTTTAATGCAGAACAGGAAACAGTAGACGCTACAACTTCCTGCGATTATCCGTATGCTGTAACAATTCCAACAGGAATAACTACAATATCAGGCGATATGACGACCATGCTGCGTTATGACGATGTAACGAATGCTATAACTCCGGTTACACTTGAACTTATGAATAAGTTCTTTGATAACGTGGTTGATAACAACAACGGAACTTTTGATTTAGTTCCGGCAAGTAATGACAAGATGCTTGTTATCTTAGACATGAATAGGAGAATTACAACAGGTGCAGGAATATTTAAGCAATACTTAATAGTTCCTATTTTTGTGAACTCTTTTAACGTATCTTTTGGTCTTGGCGATCCTGTAGCACCGTCTATGTCATGGAGTAAAGGCGATGGACAATGTACATCATACACGAGGGCTATAATATGAAAATAGAGGATATAAAAATTGCTACAACTTATATTCCACAGTGGAATGATAACAGAGAGCAAGAACCGGACAAACAGCTTGTAATTGAGTTTAAAACCATACCAAACAGTCTTAGCAAGAATA
>Ga0099364_10002434_pt1 | contig 29649 bp, 29 predicted proteins | sample TergutTh196P3_FD_73070 | JGI IMG/M metagenome (GOLD analysis project Ga0099364, IMG submission 73070) | Microcerotermes parvus P3 segment gut microbial communities from Pointe-Noire, Republic of the Congo - Th196 P3 | ecosystem: Host-associated > Arthropoda: Insects > Digestive system > Gut ...
CGGGAGGGAAATATGGTAAAACAAGGCGATATAATAATTGACTTTTTGAATCAAGACAGTATAAAAAATCACACAGATTTAGCCGGAATTGTATTGCTTGGTTCATTTTCATCAAATCAAGGCGATGAATTGTCTGATATTGATATTAAATTTATATACTTTAATGACAATTATACTCCGGTTCAACTGCCGCCAAACGAATGGGAATGGGATATTTGCGAATGTACGCTCGCTGATTTTTCAAAAATTGCGTCTTATGACAACCGGGAATGTGAAGCGTTGGTAACAGCAGATGTTTTGCTTGATAAAACAGGCGAGATTAAAGATAAAATAAATAAATTTATTAATCCCGGTTTTGACTATTTCAAAGAAAATTTGGGCAATACTTTAGACGCGTATTATAATCAATATTACCGTTCGATGAAATGCTTAAGGAGAAAAAATTTAATCGGAGCCCATGTAATGGCGTGCATATCAATGAATACGCTGAACATTATTTTATATCATATCAACGGATTATTGCAAACATATTTAACGCGCCTGCCCGAAACAATACATAAATTAAAAAACCTGCCCATGCCCGCAAATGAACTCTTTGATTATATGACGAACATCTCAGTTACGGCAGACGCCCGTTCTCAAATACAAGTTTATTTATCCGTGAAAGAAATGATGAATAAACTGGGGTATTTTCAGGTATATGAAGCATGGGAAGGCAAACTTGATAAAGAAATAGAATTAGCGCTGTGAGCTTGACAGCGCTTGTACTACTTATTCCCTATTGTTCTTTTTCATCAAAATCTTTTGCCACTAAAACCGCGCCAACCACAATCAGAATTACAGACATCTTTTTATTCATGCGTCATTACCATAAGTTTATACGCTCGTGCTTTCACGCCGCTCTTTTCGGCTTAATTCAATTATAGCGTTAATTTCCTCCATTGATATATCTGAAATCCCGCGTTCAAGCGCGTCTTTTCCTATGTCCTCAGTTGCCTGCCGTGCTTCTTCAATAATTTGATTGTCAACTTTTAAGGTTATTGTATTTTGATTAATCTCGTGTTTAATTTGCCCGATTGAGACCTATCCCATATTCGGCAGCTAATTCTTCAATGGTTTTTTCGGAAAATTTTGTGTATTTTATAATTTCTTAATGGCTTGTCATCTTTCAGCATATCAATGGCTACCGCTTTTTTACCTTTTTCTTCGCCTTCGTCAAGATACTTTTGTATCGTTGTAGATCCAAGCGGATTTAGAACGCTATTCATCTGTGTCAGCTCCTGCTTTCTGATTTCACTATTGTGTATAAATTTTTCGTTTATATGGTTTGATATGAGAATAATCATCTTCATCAGCGGCGGGAAAAATGCACTTGATATTTCACCACTCTTATGCAGTTCGCGTGCCGTTTCCATTATGAGCTTCATCTCGACTTTAAATTAGTCTTTTTGCCTGTTTGCCGCGTTTCTACAAAGTCCTCACGGTGAGGATTTCACTGTTTCCAATAATTATGTTTCTTAAGAGCATTTTCGATTTGCTGCGGTTGTATGCCGATATAGTTTTGGGTAACGGCAGCTGTAGAGTGTTGTAACAGCTTCTGCACTAACGCTATATTATAATCATTATTCACATATATCTGCGTTGCGAAAAATTTTCTGAAACTGTGAGTGCTGATTCCGTCATATTCTAAATAATCGCATACTTTTTTTAATTTATTCTGCACACCGCGTTCCGTAAATTTAAATATACGTTCGTCAGCTAGGATATTATTTTCCAAGCAGTAGATTTTAAGATGCTGATATGCTTCTGTCAGCACAGTAAAAAAACGTTCTTTTTTTGTTTTCTGTTCTTTGATGTTCAGCCTGTATCTGTCGCCGTCTTTGATAATATCAGACAATTTAAATTTTAATATATCAGAAATCCGCAGTCCCATGTTCGCTTCAACGACCAGAGCCATAGCCATATCTTTGTTGGGTCTGCAACCGATAAAGCCGGACTTCATCGTATCGATAATATCATGATACTGCTCGATGGTTAAAGTCAGAGTTTTTTTATTCATTTTATTTGCAAGCCGCCTTTCTTGAATTATATAATTATATCATAATCATGCGTTAAAGTCAAGCATGATATTCGTATTTAATCAAGTATTTTTTAAACAGCCGAATTTACCTGAAAAATACAGTGCGTATAATCTATCTTATACGCACATATTGACAAATTCATAAAAATAGGTTTTCAAGGTAAACTGTCTTTTTCGCTTTACTTTTCAGAAAACCACCGGCTTTCAATAATTTGATGCAATACTGTCGCCGCTTCGGTGTATGCTACGGTTTCAAACAATAGTGCTTCCGTTACCCGATTGTAGTCGGACTTGTAATAGCTTTCGTCTATGATTTTTTTCAATAGCTCCTGCAAATTTACGCTGTCTTTTGCGGAATAACAGGTAGTATGCGGCTTTCGCACCTCGCGCACTTCTTCGACAAGCCGCTTAAACGCATCGTCAAATATAATGGCAGGATAAATTTTGTATAAGTCGTATACATGTCGCGAATGGTTTTCCGCCTGACCATTCAAATAATAATCGCCAACGGCAAATACTTTGTCAATAAATGTGCGCTCGATTGACTGCACCTGTACCTTGAACGGCTCTAATTCGTATTTTGTAATCTCGCCGTCCGCACTATTGGCAGTCAGAAAATCATAAACGAAACTCGCCGCGCTCATGGTTTCGGTTGGAAAAGACTTTATAGATACCGCTGTTTCTATAATCAGATATTTTTTAAGGAACGAATTAGCAGAATCGGACATATAATCGACGACATACCTGTTAAAGTCCCTGCGGATTCTCACTTGTTCAGGGTTTACTAAATTAAATCTCAGGCTGTCAATTATGGTCGTAATATTTTCTTTCAGCTTTTTTCGCTGCCCTTCTGTTGGTCTGCCCGATTCAGTATGCACATTCAAATCAATATCTTCAGAAAACCGGTTAATCAATTTATAACATTTTGACAGCGATGTGCCGCCCTTAAAAATGATATTTGGCTGCTTCTCCGCTATTTTTTTCAAGAACAGGGTTACGAAATAATCTTTTTCTATGATGCCGGCGTCGCTCAATCCCATAAAATCAGCCGCCGCCATTATATACTGCCCGAATATTTCTTTGCTCTCATGCAAGTTCATATGCAATCCCGCTTTCAATCATATTTTTCATCGCTTTGGCTGGAAACAAACCTGCATACTGCGTTACCGTGTTCCGGGTTATGCTGGAATCCTTTGTGTATTTGCGGAGCATTAGCTTCTCTGTTTCGTCCATAGCCGCAGGCGTAATTGAGTTCATTAAATCAAGAAATTGTAGAGCCGTTACATTCTCTTTGTTTACATTTGTCCGGCTTCGCCTCGCTCTGACCCGCTGCGGACCTACGTTTATATCCCTTACGCGGGTGGTTTCGTTGTTGGTTACCAATTCGATTAAATTCGGTGCTTGAGTCGATAATCCTGTCAGATTTAACAGGGAAAGCCCCGCGATATAGCCGTATACATCATCGCCGTTGGATATAAAGCGGCGTTCCACCACTTTGCGAGGGTCAAGAAATGAGTCGCCGAAGAACATCTTTATAGGAAAATAGTAAATACCCGTGTCAAAGCGTTTGATCTCGCCGCTTTCAATTAATTTTTTCAGTTCATTAAATATCCACGGACGGGAGTAACCTTTAAACCGGATTTCATCAATATAAATCGGTTCATTATATCCAAATTTATCTTTAAGATATTCACCGAGTGTCATAAAAACATCAGCTCCTACTTTTTTATTTTTGTTGTCGATTATATTATACTCATTTCTACAAAAAATGTCAAGAACAATTTGAACATTTGTCACAGGTATTGTGTTTATAAAAGCAATATTGAACACTCAATGTATATTCGTAAAATATGATACAAACAATAACAGACACAGAAAAAGCCGGCGACACCGCGCCGGCTTTTTAGTTCGCAAAGGTACACTCTTGCGGAGGTATAATCATAAAAAATGGAATTGTTACATTGTTATCAAATTATTTTACCGTCATTGATACTAAGCACATAGTCGGCATAATTAGCAACAAAATCTGAATGTGTGACTATAATTACGCATTTATTATATTTTAACATCAAATTTTTAAAAATATTCATTACATTTTTACTGTTTGTTTTATCAAGATTACCTGTTGGCTCATCTGCGAGTATAACTTCTGAGTTTGACGCTATCGTCCGTGCTATGGCAACTCTTTGTTGTTCGCCACCGGAGAGATTCTGCACGACATATCCGCGTTTCTCTGTCGGTATGCCGACTTCTTCCAATAATTCATTTGCTTTTTGAGCGTAATTGCCTTTATACCCGCTTATATTTAAGATTGTTGCGATATTATCATCAGCCGTGTAATTATACAGCAGATTATACTGCTGAAAAATAATACTGACCTTGTTCGCCCTGTATTCATCACTGCCGATTCTTGATATATCTACGCCATCATAATAGATTTTTCCGCTTGACGGTTTATCAAGAGCGGCAATGACAGAAAGCAGCGTGGTTTTGCCTGAGCCTGACCCGCCCATGATTGCGTACAATTTACCTTTTTCAAACTCATACGATATATCGTTCAAGATATATGGCGCGCTATTTCTGTATTTATAAAATATATTTTCAAGTTTTAAAATCATTTTCGTACACCTCTTTTAATAATTTTTGTTAAATATTTTCAGCGGTTCAAACCGTACTATATTAACGCACGCTAAAATCAAAGAGAGCATAACAATTATGGTCGTGCCGCCGAATACAAACCCCGCGCTTTGCAATATAAGTTCAACATCTCCAACGTTTGTCAAATACCTGAACATTTCAGGAGCGACTAACTCACGTAGATTCTCGAACATTCTGTTTGTAAACAGCGGTGCGATAAACTGTGCCGCTATGAAGGCGATAAGCGTAATACCCCAGATAAATGCAAGATTTTCTATGAGATAATTTACGATTATACGAATTTTTTTCATTCCTGCGGAACGCAAGACAGCTATTTCATATTTGCGGTTATTGAGTAGTATTATGGTAGCGATTATTGTCATACATATTATAATAATCGTTATCAGTATAATGAATAATTCACTTAGTGACTGTGTATTTTTTGTAACTCTTATGATAGTCCAGAAATCGAAAAATAATGGTGTGATACTGACTGATAAACCGCTTATATTTATATCGTTATTAATCAAATAGTTATTCAAAGTTAAAAAATTCTCGGGAGAATCTAAATATACCAATACATCGTATCCCATTTTAATTAAATTAGAGTATTCAAAGTCTTGATTCGGAGCGACGTCATAACCATGTAATCCCGCTCCTTCAATGAGGGCAATAACATCAAAATATTCCGCAGCTTCAAGCGTTGTATATATCATTCTTCTGTTTGTATCTATATCGTTGTCAGGATTTTCTTCCTGTATGCCTACAACGGTAAATTCTTTGTAAAAACCATCATCGTTTTTTATAATTATCTTATCTCCCAAGTCTAAATCATTCCACTGTTCATGCTCATTTTTTAATTCGAGTTCATTCCATGACGCAGAAGCCTCGTTCCATATACGAGGCTTGATAGGAACAAATTTAGAGTTTTTAGTGATTACAGCCTCACCGTCATTTTCGAACATTCTGCCTTTTTCAAGATTAAATTCATCTACCGCAAGATGTAACAGAGACATATTATATCCCAAAACAAACACAGGGGCATGCGATGCGGTATTAATTAACGTAACGTTGCCGCCGATATTAACTGTTACTTCCAGATCCAGCACATTTTCTTTCAAAAAGTCTGTAGCAAAGTTATATTTTAAAAACCTTATGTCACAAATTCCTTCCATCTCTTTTAATTTTAAATATTCATTTTTTGCAGGGCTGTCAATAAATTCAAAAATACTCGTTGAGCTTTTATTCAACCTCGAAACACCGGCATATTCTATAAGAATATTATCAGTAATTTCATTCGTGTATACAAAAATATTTACGCACACAGATACCGCTAATATCAATATAAGATATAGAGTCCCGAACATTATATATTTATTTTTATAGCGGTATATATTTTTTATTGAGTTTTTTAGTGTAAACATAAATTTCCCTCATTTTTTGGTAAAGATAAAATTTTTACTATCAACTCACTTTCCCCGTAGATTCTTTTACGGAGAAAGTGAGTTGATAAACTTTTATGGAAATTAGTCTGCAAAAATTGGCAGACTAATTTCACAAAAGTATCAAAGAGTTAAGCTTGAAAGTTACGAGAATTGTAGCAAAGATAAAAATCAGCTCAAAAGATATAATTAATGGCAATATAAGCGAGTATTTGTAATGTTATCGTGTTTACTGTTAGAGCATAATGGTCTTGAGCAAGCATAAACCCACCAGGAAGTTCTGTAACAGTAGGGATCGTTATAACTAGTTTTATGGAAAGTAACAGTGCCAGTTTCCCCTGTCCAGACCCAATCGTGACCAGTAGCGGCACATATAGGATTCCATCTTAATAAACTTCCATTTTCCGGCTCTATACTAATTGCTTCGTCGCAACACGCATATATGTTGCCTTTTTCTGGTCTATCCACTATAATTTCCTCAGTTGCCAAAACCATAGATGTCGTTGAAAATACCATCATTATTGCAATCATTAAGCATGCTATTTTTAAATTTCTTTTTTTCATTTTTATTCTCCTTTAAATTTAATAAATAAATATATTATATATTTAGGCCAATATAATACAGACAATTTTATGACATAACATTAACATAAGATATTTCAGCAGGGTAAAAGCGTTATTGCGCACCTTAAGACTCGCCATTTATGCGCAGACTTATTCAAAACATTGGTTTCACCTCAACTTTCATGCAATAATAGCATCGCAAACCGTCATAAAATCGCGTTGTATTATCTTGTTGCCAGGAGCAACATATTTACGCTATGTTGCTCCCTCTTACTTTATCTCAAATATAATATTGTATATATTATATCATTTTAAAAATGTAAAATCTACATCCAAAAGTATACTTTTTTGAGCTCTGAAGGAAAATATCAGAGGAAATTAATGCGACAAGTGCAAACGAAATCAACGGCAAGATTTTACTAAAATAACGATACCAGCTTCCGAAATATATTTTTGAGAAAAAATATATTTACTTTATTTATAAGTAAATAATAAGTTATAAATCAGATTTCTTGCAAAAGGAGCTAATATAAATGATATGATAATACTTACAGTTAACAGCGCGAAAAAGAATTTTGTGTTCTTGCCATGATATTTCCATATAGCGGAAAATTTTAGCATAAAAACAATAAAATTAAACCATAATAATAGCGCTATATAAATAAGTATATGAAACGATATAATTGCAAGTAAAAACGCTATAATACAAGATTGTGCAAAATATGTGAAAAGCTCTTTATTAGTTTTACGTTTATAGTTTATATCGTACGGGTCGGAAAAAGCCACTTTTACGGACTTTCTTACATTAATGAGAATTAATCCGAGTAGAAGCATTAATCCGACACTTGAGCCATACGCAAATATTACAAGTATACCGAAAAGTATAAAGTTAAATATGACTCTAATCATAAATTTAGTTGTTTCAGTAATAATAATTTTAACTGAAAATTGGCTCATTTGCGAGCGTATTCTTTTTTCCATTTTATACATACCTTTCTCGAATGCTAATCCTGTAGATTTTATAGCGGTTTGATTTTTGTTTAAGCCCTAATATTAATTGTAAATTTGTGAATTTCACTTTAAAAATGCTTGTTTTATGAAATAATAATTAGGTTTCTTCACGTTTTGCATTTTTACTTCAAAATTACATCTATATGCTCAACAAAAACTCAAAGAGCTATGTAGGGATTTCACAGGATTATTGCTTGGTTATATCGATTTCTACATAATTTTCAGATTGCTTCTTAAACATATCGTAATATACACTTTTTGCATCTATAAGTTCGTCATGGGTTCCTTTTTCGCACACCTCTCCGTTATTTATTACATAAATACAATCTGCATTGCGAACCATTGATAATCTGTGAGCTATTAATATTGTAGTTGATTGGTTTGCTTGATCATATATAATTTTAGTAAGTTCGTATTCGGCAAATGGATCGAGTGCTGATGAGGGTTCATCCAAAATGATAAGTCCGAATTGTTGTGTCATCAAGCGTGCAATGCCGATTTTTTGTATTTCTCCACCGGAAAGCATAATACCGTTTTCATCAAATTCTCTTGTTAATTCTGTTTCCATATTACCTGATGATTTATATAGTATTTCAGAAAGACCAACATTTTTAATGATTTGCTCAAGCGAATTGTTTGAAGTATTTGCATATAATTTTAAATTACTTGATAATGGAAAAGCATAAATATTAGTCGCTTGAAATGCTACCCCGATTTTATTACGGAGTTCCGATATATCATATTTTGCTATCGGAATATTGTTGTACAAAATATGGCCTTCTGTTGGCTCATATAAACGTAACAGTAATTTAGCGAGAGTGGTTTTACCGGCACCATTTTCTCCAACGATAGCAATTTTTTCTCCCGGTTTAATATTTATATTTATATTATTTAGTGCAAAGTCAGAATTTTCGTAAGAGAAACTAACGTTTTCTAAATTTAGTGCGAATGGTGAATTTGCAATATCACTATAAATATTGGGATGTTCTTGATAAATTTCTATCGTAGAAGGTGTATTAAAAAACAACCTTAATTTTTCAGCATATAATTTAAGATAATTCGTTTGGCTGATGAACCCGAAAAATCCCCGAAATGATGCTACTAATTGTCCGTTTGCTGACATCAAACTCATAAAACTTCCAACGCCGATTAGTTGTTCGCTTACTAATAATCCATAACTTATATATACCATTATTCCAACGGTATATATGTTTTCAATGAAACCTTGAGCATACCTCCAAGTCAAGAGCTTTCCTGCGAATTCTTTAATAATAGATATCTTATTTTTATTATTGTCTTCATACATATTGAAAAGATAATTTTTTATGTTTGTTGTCTTAATATCAGCGGCATAGTCCTTTTGATAAAATATCCGGTGTACATAATTCAATTTTCTCTCAGAAGGTATGATTTGTTCACGTTTCTTTATATTAAGCTTATTACGGTTCATTTCGAAAAAAGTCATAATGAGCATTTGAATGATTGTTATTAGAATAATACCCGGACCCATCATCAACAATAGTGAAACCATAGCAACTATAATTGAAATAGAGCGTAACATATCTATGCTTAAATTAAAAGCGTCGCTTGATTTGTTAGCATAGTCTTTTACTACCCAAGTATAATTATTGTAAAATTCAGGATTATCAAAATACTTATAGTCTGTTTTTAATATATTTTGATAAATTTCCAAGTTAATTTTTTGATTTATCTCGGTCATTTTGCGCTCTTTATATAAACCCTCATAGGTATAGTTTATAATAGTGACTGACAATAGTATTATAGAATAATAAAAGATGATTATTAAAATATTTTTAAACGATTCATTAACCGCTACAGCATCTACTATATATTGAAAAAATAAAACGTTCGAAATTGAACTTATAGGTGATATTACAATAGATATAAACAAAGTTACGATCGTGTAAATTTTCCCATACGTCCAAAATGGCTTCAACAAAAAAAGTAAATTATCTTTGTTTTTTTTCATAAGTTAACATCTCCCGTTATTTTCAAATTTGACGATGGAACTATTTTATTATTTCCTCATTACTGATTAAATCAGCTTTCAATAAATTATCTACAAAGTTTGCAACATCATTTGTTATTAATTCTTTTTCAGCACTATATTTATTGCTTAACTTGCCGGTAATCATGTCTAAGGTGTTTTTTTCTTTTATTAAATTAAAAATCTCGTTTTCTATTTCATTTAAAATAAATACTTTTTCTTTCGAATTAAAAAATATAATTGCGTTGTTATTATTCTCGATTAGATCGCAGCTTTGATTTATTGCATATATATCATTCATAAACAATTCTCCTTTAAATTAAATCTTGGCCGATTGTGAAATTTATAAATATTCGGTTTTATCGGCATTTTTTGTTTGTAAAAATTTTTATTATTCGTGTTTTGGGGGATAATATCCCGCAGCTCTGCTGCGAGCTAATTTTCGTTCCCCCGTTCTCTTAATACCTCGTTGCTCTGTAGCGAGGATTTTTATTTTATCTCCGTTTTTGAACCCGTTTGTTGTAGGGGCGGGCTTCCATGCCCGCGAAATAAAGAAAACGCTGATTTTATCGGTGGTACGGCATGGAAGCTGTACCCTACATTACAAATCGTTTCGCAATCGGCTAATTAAATCTGATTTGAAACCTATTTTGAACATTATCAGTATATTTTGTTTGTGTAAAGCTTGCTTTTTCTTCGATTCGAATGAATATCTTTACTTTTGAATTTAAACAGAAACAAACTAGCCGCCTTTTAGACGGCAGTAGTTCGATTCTGCCGGAAAGCAATTATTACTAAGAATATATATGCAAAAAAGTGGGTTGTATAATAAAATTATAATAATACAGAGAGTATAAATTTTTATAACCTACACATTGCATACGTTATTTGCTTTCATAAGCTTTCCTTTGCAAGGGTTAAAAGTTTTTCGCAAGGTTTTTCTTTACTTTAATCCCGTCAATGTATTCCAACAGAAATATCCTATAAATGTCGTTCCTTTGCCGCAAAGTAACGGTAATACGCCGCTACACACCCCATTGGTTTCAACAGGTTCGTTTAAATCATAATCTTCAATTATATCTCCTACACTGTCGATGTCATATTCAGCTAATACAGGTGTTCTCCATTCCATTTTTAAATCCTCCTTAAATAATTTATTTATTTCTCTGCATTATTAACTCAATTAAAAACTTTAAAACATCCAGAACTTTATTTTCATTCTGCATACGAGCCATCTCTTTGATCAATCAGGTATTTATATTTTTTAGAAACGCAATTCCCATCTGATAAAGAATTGTCTGTTCTTGAACCACCAATTCTGTTTTTTCTAGCAAGATACATTCCATAACAGCCTTGACCGCACGATTTAATGACTTCACAGCCGCCGCATTCAGTTTCCAGTAATCTTCTTTGCCATAAAGATAGCTCGTCTGTCAATTCATTTTTATCTAAAGCGTTTTCAATTAACTCCATGCTGTCTTTAAATATATTTCCAATAAAATAGTCAGGAAAGATAGAATTTAATATATTACAAAAATAAATATTACCTTTTGGGTTTATTATAATATTGTCAAATAACCCGCAACCTTCAGGATCACTTGGTGGCGGCGTATCAATATTAAAACTTTTATATAATTTTTTCAGTTCATTATAACAATACATTTTGTTGCTAGTAGATAAACCTACCTCATCCCATTTAAGTTTAGCTGTTCCGCATTCAGCTACGAATAAATAATTAGCTGACACATTATATTTTTTTGCAAGATGGAAAAAATCGCTGACATCTTTATAGTTACCTTTTTGTATAGTCATTCTGAGATTTAATCTATTATTATCTATAGCAGCTACTTTTTCTATTGATTCAATCAGTTTATCATATGTTCCATTACCTCTAATCATATCATTAATTTGCCTATTAGAACCGTCAACGCTGATATTTATTGCTATATTTTTATATACTGAAAATAAGTTTAATATCTCATCGTTCAATAAAATTCCATTTGTGATTATAAGAAATCTGGTTTTGCTAAAATTATCTCCAAACATTTTTAATATATCTATAAAACGAGAATGTAAAAACGGTTCTCCGCCTGTTACACCTATATATTCTAAATTTTCTAAAGCGGAAATTTTCCCAATTGTGTAAGCAATGTTTTCTATACTCATCTCATATGTAGATATATAATCGCTATAAAAACAATGTATACATTTCAAATTACATTTGTTAGTTATTTCTAATAAAGCTGAATTAATCATATATTACCCCTCACCTTTTTTTGAATATTTGAATATTGCGAAGATGGTTACTCTATTTTTGCATTCTTTTTTTTGATGAAATATTTCACCAACTTTTTATACATTTTTTCGCATCTCCGTATTTTTCCCTAAAAACTTATTGATGCATATTATATCACTTTTTTTATATAAAAACTACGTCCAAAAGTATACATTTTCAAAGAAAAAGTTGAAATTTTAAATAAAATCAATAAAAATCCCCCTTTCAACTTTTGTAAATTCAAAAAATTGAAAGGGGGCAATATCGCCATAAATCAATGAATACTAATCAATTAAATTTTTTTCCAACGCGAGTCGAACAGCGGCTACACTATTATTCGCTTCCAGTTTTGTATATACCGCCTGCAATATTTTTTTTATTCTGGGTATAGACAAATACAGTTTCACCGCTATCTCCTCCATTGTAAGACCGCGAGACAGGGCAGTCAGTACCTCTTGTTCCCGTTTGGTTAGCTTGACATTATCCTCTATCTTCAGCTCTTTTTTGACTAAACTCATGATGTAAACGACCTGCTTCGCGTAGATAGAGGCTTTATGCTCGATTAGTTCAAGCCATTTTGCGGGAATAACACAATTCGCTTGCTTTAGAGCGGCGGTTGTCAGCGGATGCAGATTTTTTCCAAGCTCGATAAAAGGCGTCTCAAACTCGCCGCCATATGATAAATTGTACGCCTTTTCAAAATCTGACACAGCCCCCGCCATATCGTCAAGTTTAATCCTCGCGACGGCGCTCAGCAGCACCAGCGTCAGTTCGCCGAGCAAAAACCGTTCCTGCGGCTCTCTCGGATAAGAATTATTTAAAATTACAAGCGCTTGGTCGTAATTTTGACGGGCAATGTGATATTTAACCCCGATAACCAATTCCCGCATGGGAATATGAACCTTGGAAGCGGCGGTCTCTCTTTCGTCCATAACAAGCCATGGCGCAACCAAATCAGGCAGCCCGATTTGAATATAAAAGAAGCCAACAAACAAATCGTAAAGAAGCTGGCGATTCCAGATAACCACATTGCCCAGATACGCGTCAAGCTGTTGTAATATTTCCTGCGTCAGCGAATAGTTCCCCTCATATGCCGCGATTCGGAGCAGGTAATACTGCGCCATCATTTCAATGCTGTATTGTTTTTTCTCCCGCGCTTTTAAGACTGCTTCATTGGCAAACTGTTTCGCCTCTTTCATATGATTTCTGAAAAATGCAAGTTCGCAAGCGACAAGGTCGTCGTAACCGTAGTACATACCATGATAGGTTTCCTCGATATATCCGGTGGTTTCCCGCGCCGTTTCAAGAAATTGCTCTATCTCTGATAACTCCGCGCCCTCTCCGACCAAACAAGCGGAAGAACGCACGTCGACCACAGCAAAAGCGCCTTCTACTTTTACCGGCGGCACATTACACGCCTTGTAATACTCCACCGCTTTCTTTAAATGCCCCGCGAAATCATATCTATGCGTGAGGGTACAGGTATACATACTGATATATGCCAAATTGCTGTAAGCCGTATAGAGAAGGTATAACGCAAACGGCGCGGAATCATTTTCCCAATTCTTTATAATATTCAAAGAGTGTTCCCGCGCCGCTTCGTGCTTGCCCGCGCCCATGAGCAGCAGCGGTATAAAAAGATTTTTTAACAACAAAACGCTTTGGTTCCCGCGCTCTTTATTGTCGGGGTCTATTGCTTCAAGGATACTCAAAAAATGCTCGCAGGCATCGGCGGGCAGTTTAAACGGATAAGAAAGAAGAATTTCAAGGATTTGGTCAAACTGCTCTGATTTCGCACAATATTTCACGGCGGCTGAATAAAATTTATTTTCACGGCACCACCCGGCGATCCGTCGGTAGGTATCCTGTTTTTCTTCATCGGACAAGACACCGTGCTTGCTTTGAAGGAACTCCAAATAAAACGGATGGATTCTATAGTCCCCGATAAGACGATCAAACCATATAAATGGAGCCAGCTGCGGCGTATTTTCCATGAACGAGGCGTCACTCCAAAATTCGCGCAGCGATGTTATTGGCAAATCAGATACAAGGGATAACTTAATCAGATTTTTTTTGACGTCTTCAGAGAAATCGCTGAACGCTTCAAGCTCAAAAAGATTGAATATATTGGATTTTATGACTTCAAGCGCGTGATTGATATTGTTGGGGGTCCTTTTTAAAGTCAACGAGAATAATTTGAGCGCCAGTACCCACCCTTTCGTGGTATCAATAAAGTTTGCCAGTTCGCTTTGTGAAAACGATATATTCTGCCGCGTGATAAATTCTGTCGTTTCATCATCAGTAAAACGCAGGTCGTCTTCTGTTATTACAACGGCTTTACCGCCGGAAAACAAAGAGACGGCATTGATTTCAGGTTCTTTTCGGGAAATTATGACAACGCAGGCGCCGGAGATAGAAAGGTGAGCGCAGTTCTCAGCGAAAGTCAGAGCTTCGTCGGAGGTAATTAAATGAAAATCGTCCAGCACGAGAAAAGTTTTATTCGAGCGGTGTTCCGTTATTTTAAGGATTTCGGCGAATTGTTTAAAGCGGGCAGGTGTTTCGGGGAAACCGAGTTCGCGCAGTTTATGAGCCAGTTCAGGATTATCAAAAGATATATTGTGAGTAAGGTTTTCCCAATAATACGAGCCTGTATTGTCGCTCTCGGTAAGCTGCACCCATCGCACAACGGCGGAAGGCTGCTGCTTTGTTACGTAATTATACACCGCTTGGGTTTTGCCGTAACCTATACCCGCAATCACATAAACCAGCTTACAACGGGTCGCTTCGTCTAAAATTTTATCAACTCTGGGGCGCGGCATATACTGCTCGCCTGACTGTATATTTAAATTAACTTCTTTTTGATTATTTGACATAATTCCTGCCTCCACTAATGATGGTCTAATGGTTGCGGTATAACCGCTCCGCTTTCGCCCACTCCTACTATTTCCGCAAACAAGCTCTCGAGCTTGAGTTCGCGATGTCTGCGGTTCGAGTCCCACCTGTCCCATTCTGTATTTAATTTCTCAAAATCTTTTTCTGTCCGCGCCGCTTCCTCAATGCGGGTGAGCTCCTCTCGCTTCACGTCCCTTTTCAGTTGTTTCCGCATTATTTTTTAACCGCGCTTTCACCTTTTTTTCTATTATATCACATAAATAAAAAATATTTTTGAACTCATAAAAAAAAAAGAGTTCCGATTTACCTTCTTTATTTATCCTTATATATATAGAAACTTTTATTATTTTCTGAAATAGGTCGCTTTATAAAATTGTGTTTCTGTGTTTCTATTCCTTGACAAGAACAAAAGTTTATGATATAATAATAACACAAAGGGTCGAAATATTTGTTTTACAACTGAATACGCAAAAATGAGCCGATTGGGTGAAACGGGCGTATTACATCCCTTTACCGGGTCGGTTTTCCGTGTTCAGATGGCGGAGAAATCAGCCAAACCGCGTCGTGCCAGGGGTTAAATGCGGCACGAAACCGCTCGGGCAAATCGGGAGGCGGCCAGAAAGAATCCCGACACTAAAGAACCCTCATGACCGGACAGGCATGGGGTCGGAAGGAGGTTTTGCCGCCGCGCTGTGAGCAAATGTAGAAGTCTGCCCAATTATACAAACACGAAAGGAGAGAATATCATGGAAAAAAAGCAAGTTCGGGGACGACCGAGAATTTCTGAACTTATAGCAGGGGAGCACTATAAGTTTTATGAAAAAGTTATAACGGATGGAAAACAATATCGTTCCTTACGCTCAATAGCAGATACTGCCTATGTATTTACAGCGGCAGGTATATTATCGGAAGCCGCTTCCGAAATTGAGGATTTGGAGCTCCTGTTCAGCAAGCAATATGTTTGCCGCAGTGTTTTAAACCAATTAGGGCGTATGTCACGTTCAGATGGTTTCAGTAACAAGGACGTTGTTACCGTCGCAAAAGCCGCTATACAAGACAAGAAAAACGGATACAGCGTGAAAGAAATTGAGCAGTATATCCGAAACGGCAGAGTAACAGGCGAGTGGTAAATTTAAGCAGTCCCCCTTACGAATAAATCGTGAGGGGGACGTAATTTCAGGAGGAAAATTAATGTCAGAATTAAAAATGCTCACGATGAGCGAAATCCAGCCGGAACCCGTAAACTGGCTGTGGGAGCCGTACATTCCAAGCGGCAAAATCAGCATGATTCAGGGGGTCATGTTAAAGCGTTGTCCCCCTTGACTGTCCCGCGACACTTTATATTAAGGTCAAACGACAAAATAAAAAGTACGGCAAAAAGCGCCTTTGGTTTTCTCATTTATTTGGCGAGCCGTCCCTCGCTTTCCTTATCCTGCCCTGTTCGAGCCATGCAACGTACTCATCAAAAGGCAACTCACCTGCCAAACACTCGTCGCGCTTAATACGCGCCTCGTCCGACCAGCATAAAAATTCGCTCTGCGTCATTTTTTTTGTACGTGTACGGGCGTTAAACCGCCTGTATGCTTTTTTGTGCGCTTCAAGGATAGGATTTCCCGCAACTTTTTTCTCATGCCGGACAGTCGCTCCGATTTCACTGCATTTTCTGCTCGTGCCGCCATAAATGCGTTCGCAGTATTCAGCGTCAGCCCGGCGTCTCGGAATAAAGAACCGCTCGCAGTTCTTACACTTCTTGATAAATATATCATGCTCTATCATCTTGATAAACTCAAACCGAAATAATGCTTCGATATTTTGTATCTCATGAAGCTGTTCAACCTCTTTCTCTGATACCCGCCCGTAAAACATACGGAACGGACGCTCAAGATAATACCTCTCAAAGCCCATTATATCATGATATTCGTCAAGTATATCGATATAGTTAATCGACCTGCCAGCTGGCACGGCAATTTCCTTGCGGTAATGCAGCAGAATCTCGATTTCATGTATGATAAACGCCTGAAACTTACAAAAATGCTCATACATGAGCCCGGCAACGTCCTTTGCGGCTCGAAAGAGCCGTCTTTCTTTGTCCGCATGGATTACCTGTAAACCCTGTACGGAGGACTCCTGCCACTCAAAATCTATCGTCCACCGGAGCTTTTTCTCCGCGCCGGGCAGCTTTTCGGATAGCTGCCCAACCGCTTTTCGCGGCGATTCAGCGAATGTATATATAAACTCCATAAACATCTGCATATAAAAGTATACATATATCTCTCGGGTTTGTAGTTCGCCCATACTCCGCTTGACCTCATCAAAAAACGGCGCTTCTGTTATTGCATAACGAGCAAATGGATTATCTACCATTGAGGCATATATGGAGAAAGAGTCCTCAAACCGGTCATGCTCATAGCAGATAAAATCTAACAACGGTCTGCCAAGCTCGTAAGCGAACCCGCCAAAATCGGTGAATTGCCTATTCTCATTGTAGAAATGAATATTTCCGCCCTTTATATAAACGCTCGCAATCATTCTGCTCCCCTCCGTTAAGCGATAATCGCTGCCTGCATTTTAAGCGATTATCTATCAGTATAGCAATTATTATATATTAATATTGCATTTTTGTCAAGAGTTTGATATAATATTTTTACTACGAATTATGAAAGGGAAATGTTATGGCAAAAAAGACAGCAACCTAAAAACGGATAATCAAAGATTGAGCAACCCACGGACCACGGTCCGTACCTTTACTCAACTGCCCCTATGAATCGCGGGGCACAGGGGCACACAACCCAATGAAATTTATGAGGAGGAATCGAATGAGCAAACAAACACAAACAGATTTATTAAACCCGGAACAACCGATACCATTGAGAACTATGGATTTACCGGCATTTCCGATTAATGAATTGCCTGTACTGGTCAACGAGTATATTTACGACGTCGCGGAAACTACACAGACTTCCGTTGATATGGCGGCGGTGGCTTCACTTGCTGTAATCTCGCTGTGCATACAGGGGAAATTCATGATTGAGGGCAAAAAGAATTGGATTGAGCCGTTAAATTTATATACGCTTGTGGTTGCGCCGCCCGCCGAGCGTAAGAGTGCGGTCGTATCTTTGATGAGCGAGCCAATCAAGCAGTATGAAAACGCCGAAAATGAACGGCTTGCGCCGGATATTGAGCGCAGCAAGATAGAGAAGCAGATTTTGCTTAAGCGTAAAAAAGCGTTGGAATCCAAGGCGGTCAACAGTCGGGGCGCCTATAGCTTTGAAATACAGGCTATAGCAGAGGAAATCAGCGAATTTAAGGAAGTTAAGCCGTGCCGGTTATTCTGTGATGATATAACGCCGGAAAAATTATCAAGTATATTATATGATAATAATGGCAGGGCAGCGATATTATCAGCAGAGGGCGGCATATTTGATATACTTGCGGGGAGATACGGAAACCCCAATATAGATGTGTTCCTGAAAGCCCATGCGGGGGACAGCATACGGGTTGACCGGCAGAATCGCCCATCTGAATATATCAAAAATCCGTCGCTGACAACGTTGATATTCACGCAGCCGAGCGTGATGTCAAGCATTATCGAAAATTCCGCGTTTCAAGGGCGTGGACTATGCGCGAGGTTCTTGTACTCGATACCGACGTCAACGGTCGGCAAGCGCAAATTCGGCAGCAGTCCGATTGACGAAAAAATAACAGACTACTACCGCAAAATAATAAACCTCCTGTTAGATTACGCGCCTGATGAGCCGCGGATTATATCTCTAAGCCCCGAAGCATACGGGCTTTTAAGCGAGTTTGCCGAGAAAATCGAGCCTATGCTGACCAACGAATTATCAGATATATCCGATTGGGCGGGCAAATTAGTCGGCGCGGTATTGAGAATATCAGGATTATTATATGTGGCTGAATGTTTCCCGTTATATCACACTAACGAATTATATGTAGACGAATATACTATGCAGAGCGCGATCATAATCGGGGAATATTTTCTTGAGCACGCTAAAGCGGCGTACCAGATTATGGGTGCAGACGAAAACATGAAAAGCGCCGAATATATCTTGCAGAAGATCACGCAGAACAAACTCCAGCGAACGACAAAGACCGAGCTTGTGCGAATATGCAGACGATTCAAGTCCACAGAGCAAATGACGGAACCGCTGAAAATCCTGAATGATTATAACTATCTGAAAGAGGTTGAACAGGAATACAGCGGAGCGGGACGCAGACCGGAAAATATTTATGTGATAAATCCACATATATTTAAGATAACCACCCCAGCGTGATAAATGTGATTCATGTGATTAAACTCCACCGCTGCGGATTTGACCACCCTTGTATGGTTTTTAGCAAAATTGACCCTGTGGACGGCCGTCCACACCCCTTGCCAACGCACGAACCTGACTCTCCTGACCGCGGTCGGGAGAGTATAATAAACTGCCTGTAAACGCGATTTTACGGGAGATTTTCTACTTTAACGATGTATGGAGGAAAATTTATGCAAAAATTAACACGCACTATCAACATGGGCTTCCGAGTAACAGCGGAGGAAAAAGCAATGATTTACAAGCGTATGGGACAGACGAAAATCAGTAATCTTCGGGCGTATCTGCTCAAGATGGCGATTGACGGGCGAGTAATTCATGTTGACTTGACCAACGTCAACGAGTGTACCCGACTTCTCCGAAATGTCAGCAATAATATTAACCAAATCGCGAAAAAAGCTCATGAAACGGGTAGTATTCACTCTGCTGATATGGACGAAATCAAAGCGCGGCAGGACGAACTCTGGCAGCAACAGGAAGTGATAATCAAGAGTTTAGCGAAAATTTTGGAGGCGATATAATATATTTTTATATAGCGCAACCGAATCAAGGGTATCAAGAAGCTCAACGATTTCAAGGGGTGGTCCGCGGTCCACCCCTTAATACAAAAACGTCAGGAGGTATTGTTATAGCTACAACATGGATTATGCCAATTCATGCGGGAAAATCTATCGCATCAAAGCTGAAGTTGCGAACGGAATACGCGAAGGATTATGATAAAACTAGCGGCGGCGAATTAATTGCCGCTTTCGAGTGCGACGAGCGTACAGTTGACGCGGATTTCCTGCTGGCAAAGAAATTATATGAACAGCAAACCGGGCGCAACCAAGACAAGCGCAACATAATTGCTTATCACATTCGGCAGAGTTTTAAACCCGGCGAGGTTACAGCTGAACAGGCGTTGGAAATCGGTTACGATTTAGCTCAACGCTGGACGAAAAACAAACATCAATTCATTGTCGCAGCTCACACAGATACTAACAGTATGCACACTCATATTGTGTTCAACTCTACAAATATCGCCGCCACGAAAAAATTCAGAAATTTCAAGTTCAGCTCAATCGCTCTGCGTCGGTTATCAGACCAAATCTGCCTTGAAAACGGTTTGTCGATCGTGGAGAAGCCTAAGCCGTCGAAAGGGTTCAACCGCAATGAATATCTCGGTGTAAACAAACCGCCCACGGTTCGCGAACAATTGCGGGTGTTGATGGATTCCGCGCTTGATGGCTGTAAGACTTTCGAGGATTTCCTCGCCGCTCTTGAGGCGTCGGGCGTTGAGATTAAGCACGGCAAGCAGTTGTCGTTCAGGCTGCCGGGCGGCAAAAAATTCTCACGGCAGGACACGCTCGGCGATGACTATTCCTACGAAGCAATTCTCGAACGGATTTCCGGCAGGCGCGCCGTTGCGCTGAATATTATTTCAGCCGCGCCTGTCGTATCGAGTGAAATGAACAATCAGCCGAACCTGCTCATTGATATACAAGCGAAAATTCAGCAGGGCAAAGGCGCTGGGTACGAACATTGGGCGCGGATTTTTAATCTGAAAGAATCAGCAAAAACTTTATTGTTCCTGAAAGAGGCCGGCATTGATTCCTACGATGAGCTTGTCAGAAAATCCGTCGCTGTGTCTGCCGAATACAATGGACGGCATACAAAAATAAAGGCGATTGAGCGGACGCTCGGCGAGATTACAGAACTGCAAAAACAAATCGGGACTTACGGCAAAACCCGCGATGTGTACAGGCAGTACAAGGCAATCAAAAATCCCAAGCAGCGCGATGAGTTTTACGAAAACAACCGCGCCGACGTCGTACTCCACGAAGCGGCGAAAAAATATTTTGATAGTCTGGGTTACGGTAAAAATAAAAAGAAACTCCCGACGATCGCGTCGCTCAAACAGGAGTGGGCAGCGCTCGCCGCAGAGAAGAAAAAATTATACGTTGGGTTCAAGGATTTGAAGGAACAGCGAAACTCCCTGATGATCGCCAAAGGCAACGCTGAACGCATACTCGGCGTAAAGCCGGAGGCGCAGAATCCGGACAGCTCCCGCGACGGCAGACGGAGCAGTTCTTACGATAGATAGAGCAGCTGCTCGGCAAATATTTTAACGCGAAGCACCCGCGCAAAACTGCGGCGCGAGCCGCAAAAAAAGCAGACGCGAAGCGGCTTAACGAACGGAGCATTTTGGCTCCGTTCGAGCCGGGGGATTGGGGGAAAAGTTCCCCCAACAAGTCGCATTATGCGTGCATAGTGCATTGCTTGCCCTAAAACTTTTTTACGATAATTGCGTTTTATTTTTTACGCGAATATCAATGCGGCTCGCGTTAATTTTTTTCGACTCTCTTCAAAAAAATAATAGCAGATTTATTTTATAATTTCACCGCCGCCTAAATGACAGTGTTCGCAAGCAATGCGTGTGGTTGCCCACACGCTATTTTCGTTTCCCTTACGGCAAAGAAAATATTGCTTGCTGGGGGAAGCCTCCCCCAACCCCCCAAAAATACGCAAGCGTATTTTTGTTAAGCCCACTCGGAAAGTGGGCTGCTGCGCCTCCTGCGGACGCTATATATTCATTGCGCACCTCTGTATGGTATCAACCAAATCTTTTTTTATTTTTACGCCTACAACCGTTTCCCGTTTTCTTTTTTTGTAACGCTGCCAAACATTTTTTTTCCTGTTTCTTTAAAATAGTTGAACATCGGATAGTAATCATATGTTATACTGTCCCCTGTCGCTCCGTTGCGATTCTTTAAAATCTTCAGCTCAATCTTGCGGACTTCCTCCCGCTTCATTCGATTTATATTTTCAGCGTTGAGTTCCGTCGTTTCAAACTGCATCCCCAATAAAACATCAGACGAATATTCTATCGCTCCGCTCTCTTTAAATGCCGACATACTTATCGTGGCGTTATAGCTCTCGCGGTTCAGACTTGATATGCCAATAATGGGAATCTTAAAATCGCGGCTTAATCTTTTCAGTTCAAACACTGCCTTATCTGTGTTTTGTTTATCGCTCCCTCTCATCTCGAACGGCGCGAGGATTTGAAGATAATCTATAATAACGACAGGCTTGTTCCCCGTTGCCTTTATATGCGTCTCTGCGAGCTCTCTCACCTGCGCTACGCCTATGTCGCCTATACCCTCGTAAATAAACAAATGGTCGGTGTATTCCGAATATTTTTGTATGCTCTCACTTATGAGCTCCTTCTCAGCTTTGGTGTATTTTTCGTAACGCTTCCCCGCCGTGATGCCCCGCGTGGTCTTCGCGTGAGCCGTATTGTCTCCGCACTCCAAAAAGGTTATACGGCTGATTGACTTCGCCATCAGCTCCGTCCGCGCCATCTCAAGAGAAACAATCAATACATCCTGTCCCTGCTGCGCTATTTGGTCGGCTATTTGTAAGGCGAAACTTGTCTTGCCCAGCGAGCTTATCGCTCCGAGTATATATAACCCCTCATACAGCCCCTCATCCAACGCTGCGTCAAGCTCATCAAAGTTAGTAGCTATTGCCGGAGTGTCCGCGCTCGCCTTTACCTTACCTAAAAATTCTTTCATTTGTCCCGTCACCGCCGTTTCGTTTATATATTTTTTTTGCGCTGTCTCTACCTCCGCTTTTTTTATTTCTGCTACTTCTGAAGAATACTGGACTGCGGAGGCTTTCACATCCTTAACCGTCTGCAAAAATAAATTTTTGTTCTTCATTAGATATTCGTTGGGGTCTTTATGCTCGCCGCTTATATTTATTTCTAAAACAGATATATTTATATTCTCAAGGGCGGCTTTTAATTCTGACTGTACTTTTCGTCCTGCCGCGTCATTATCAAGAGATAAAATTACAGGAGCTGTCGGCGGAGCGTCGGCAAGCAGCTCTACAAATTTTTTCTTGTTACCCAATCCGCCCAGCGCCAGCGATTGACCGCCGACTTCAAAAATAGATAACGCATCAATCTCACCCTCGACTATGAATACCGGCTCACCTGACTGCAACGCTTTTTTATTGAATATTTCTGACGCGCCTTCTTTGACCGCTTTAAACTTCGGGTCGGCGTTCTGGTCGGTCGCTCTCGCTATATAGCTGTACCTGCCTGTTGGAATTATTATTCTTGATGAGGTCGGCGGCTTCTTACCCTCTCGCAACGCTTTCGGGCTTTGCCACTCGCTGTCATAGCCGAGCATAAATTTATCGAGCGTTTTCTTTGTTAGTCCTCTAAAAGAAAAATATTCCGTTTCGCCAGCTCTCGCGTGGCAGCTTTTATAATATTCCGTATAGTCAACCGCAGATTTTGTTTTCGTTTGTTTTTTTTCAGTAAAAAGATTAAATATCTCATAGACACGGTTAAACTTTTCAGCGGCGTCCGTTATATTTTCTACCTTGCCGACAAGATTAAATATATCTCCGTGAAATCCGCAGGAATAACAGTGATATGTTAAATCTTCGTTGAGCTGACCTGCGGGGGTTTTATTTTTGCCTTTGCCGCTTCCGCAAATGGGACATATATACTGTCTGCCTTTCTTTTCAGTTATCATATCAAGATACTCCGGCAGTCTGTTCCGCGCTTCCTGTTTGGCTTGTTCTCCGTTCATTTTTTATTGCCCACCTTTCTTTTTTCGGCGCTCTCTCCTTTTTCTTTTAAGTATAGCTGGCGGAGCGTCCCCCGTCAAGTGGGGGCGCCCGACAGGTGTACTTATCTATAAGTATCTATAATACTTATAATACTTATAGCCCAAAATTGAATGTGGACTTATCCCCCATTTTACCACGTATAACTCTGCTTTTTTTGAGGTCTTTCGGTAGACATTTATTCGGGGTATAGTAGACATTTATTCGGGGTATAGTAGACATTTATTCGGGGTATAGTAGACATTTATTCGGGGTACCCCCTACCCCGTACAAGTGTCTACCGAAGAAAATATTTGCTATATTAAACGGTCACTACAGTCACTCCCATAATAGTTTTCCCTTCTTTATATTCCACATATTTTAAGATATATCCCTCGTCTACCCATTCATTTAAAATAGCTCTAACATGGCTACGGATTTTTTTAGTTTTATCTTTGTAAGCCTGTTCGCCCAAGTCAAATTTTAATATTTTAAGCTCATCATAAATACCTTGATACGTTATATTATCGCTACGGTTTGATTTATCGCTTTTAATCCATTCAACTTGACGCAGCAAATATCCTCTTATAACGATTACCTCGTCTGTGCTTCTTACAGCATCTTTTGTCTGTAATAATTTACTCGATACAGTTATTATTTGCCCGGATATTTGTGCGTATTCATACAATATGGGTTTTCTGTAAATTCTATACGCTTCTCTTGCTTCGCCGTTTATTTTAACTCTTGTTTTTACAGAAGTTAATAAGTGACCTGTAAAAGTCGTTTCCTCAACGTCTTTATTATATAGTTTTGCTTCATCAGTATAATCAATCGTTATTTTTATTGACATACTTTTATCAAGACTTTTTTCAACGCTTTCTAATGCTTGAGGACTTACCTTATCTGTTTCCGTTAATCCATTCATAGCTCTGTAGACCATCGCCGGAGTTATTAATTCATTCCCGGCTTCATAAAGACTAACAACCCCATCATAAACTTCTCTGTCATACGGCATAAATTTTTCCCGCCCGGATATTTGAATTTTATTTTCATCGTAATAAAGCATTACTTTGGTTAAAATTTCTTTTTTTGCCTTTTTGCCGCTTACTATTAAATCGATTTGCCCTTCGTCCACAATATCTTTTGTTATTTTATTTGCTAATTTATTATTTGGCTTTATATGGCTCTTTGGGATTACGCTTTTTAATATTTCCAATACGGATGTATGCGGGGGATTTTTAATCAAGTATTCTTTTAACGCCTGATTGAATTTATCGTCATTTTTAAGTTGTTCAAAAGAGTATTTTTGAAAGTCTGGATTTTCGCTTCGGATAGTTTCCACAGCGTTACTCATAGCTATCTTAAAATTATCAGTTACGGCTTTTTGAACTTTATCGAACAAATCCGGAAATATTTCTTTGTAGTCATCTAAAAGATTCATAGGAAACCCTTCTGAAAATTCTTCGGAATATTTACTTTTTATTGCTTTTTTATTTTCCATATTCGCCCCTTTTTATTTATACGCATACTCATATATGCATTGTAATACATATATGAGTATGCACACACAGATATATGTATTCATATGCTTTTACATGTATATACTATTTAAATTTCTTCGCAGCCTGCTCTAAAAGCGTATGAATCAAATCGTTTAAACTGCTTCCTTTTTGCTCTGCCATAATCTTTAATTTATTGTGTAGGCTCGGTTGTAAAAGTAGCTGAAACCGCTTGCTTTTTGTTTCGATATACAGCGGATTACGTTTCATTGGGACGGTTTTCACTTCTTGAGCTTCTTCTTCTGAGCCGCTGATAAACTGTAAAGCCGGATTAATTTCGTTTTTAAAAGTTTTCTTTGACATAATTATTTTTCCTCTCTATCTCTTATAATTTCGCCCGCAAGATTTTTATAATCTACAGCGGCGTTACTGTTCGGCGCATATTTAAATATATCTGTCTGTTTGATTTGACTTTCTTTTATTGCCGTACATTCTCTTATCGTTGTTTTATATAATTTAGTCTGGAAATGCTTTGCCGTTTTATCCAGCATATCTGCTACGTCACGACTGATGACCGTTCGTGGGTTATACCGAGTCAATAAAATTCCCATGACTTTTAAATCCGGGTTTGAATATTCCTGAACCGCTGATATAGTTTTATAGAGCTGGTTGATTCCCTGCAAACTGTAAATATCAGCCTGAGCTGGGATAATTGCTCCTGTGCAGGCTGTGAGAGCGTTCACAGCGAGTATTCCCAACGCAGGCGGCGTATCCATTATAATATAATCATAATTTGAGGTTACTTCAGCCAATGCTTTTTTCAATCGATATTCTTTACCTGATTCAAGTATTATAGAATCCGCTATAGCCAACGATGGCGAACCCGCTATAATATCGCCTTGCTTTGTATGCTGTATCGCTTTTCCGGCTTTAATTTTGCCGATTAAAAGCTCTAACGAAGTTAAGTTTGTATTTTGGACATTCATAGTATAAGATAGATTGCCCTGTGAATCCAAGTCAATAAAAAGAACTTTAAAACCTTTAACAGCAAATGCTTTGCCAAGCGAAAATGCTGTCGTACTTTTTCCCACACCGCCTTTTTGATTGATAACGGCGATAATATCTTTCATACATACCCCCCTTTATACATATATCTATACAGATATTGATTTTTTTGTCATAACATTATTATATTATATCATATAAATTATATAAAGTCAAGCACTATTCTAAATTTATGTAAAAATTATACACATACGTATATATGTATTCGTATGTGTATGTAAATTTCACTGATATTTTCGGAAAATTTTGTATGTTTTAAATATAATTTGATTTATGTGTCATTTTTAACGCTCTCTTTTTTTGTTATTGTATTTTTAGCTTCTATAACATCATTTTCAGGTAAGTTTACTGCTTGCGCTATTTGTTTGATTGTCAATATACCCATTTTTATTAAGTTTATTGCCGTTTCAATTTTTTCTTCGCGTCTTTCCTGTGCTGCTCTAACTTCAGCATATTTTTCAGCATATTTGTTTTTGTCGGCGTTACCTTTAGCGTACATAACTTCGCCATATTTAGTCATATCAATCATTTTACTCACCCCTTTCTCTAATGATGTGTCACTTATCGCCACACCTAACTTTTCTTCCATATATTTCGGTAATCCGTCGATGTCGTTGAACACCACGTCTAAAAATTTTGCCAAATCGTCCTGCATATGCTCCGCCAATTTTGTCAGCTCAATAAAAATCACTTCTATCAAGTCCGCATCACTGTCTTGCTCGTATATATACTTGCTGTTTTCATAGTAATTGCGCAAAATGTTATACTTGTGTACGTATCTTCCGCTATGCTCCGACTCCGGCTGCTCTAAAAATTCGAAATTGCACAGCCATACGCTGTATACTTTGTGTATATTTTCATACTTTTCAGCGCTCGTCAGTGTGTCGCGCAGCAGAGACGCTCCGTAATATATGCCCCGTCTTACTATTTTGTATTCCGTCGGCTTATGTTTCTGCATCTCGAAATCAATAGTCACATTGACGTAAACTATTTGACCGCTGTCGGGCAACTTCAGCTTGAACTGCATCGCAAACACCAAATCCATTCTGATGAGCTTCCCGCCAGAATCACCGCTTTCCTCGTTCAGCAGGTCGATTTCGCTGTGATACCGCTCCGCATCGCTTGCGGGATTGCGGGGGCGTATGTCCAGTATGCTGTCGGCTATCTCCTGTAGCGTATATTTTTCAAAATCCGGCACGGCATACTTCAACAGCATCGCCGCAACCGATTTATATTTGAACAAGGTCTTGAACTCGGTGTCCCTCTTGACGGCATCAGCGTCTAAATCTTGCAATTCATCTAACTTTGCAACGGAGCCTTCTAAATTTTCTTTTGGCATTTGGTTTCCTTTCGCAGAGTTTTATGATTTTATTATATCATATATAGTGGATTTTTTCAAGTAGAATTTTCTTTCGCCTTAACGAGCTTATAAAACGTAGTACGCTTCAAGCCGAGCTGCGCCATCGCAGCCGTCGCTGTGATGCCGCCGCGCTTCCATGAATCATAGAACTCGTCGAACTTTGCCGGAAACTCTGCTTTTGGCCGTCCCAACTGTTGCCCGCGCGCTCTCGCTGACTTTATGCCCTCCGCTTGGCGCTGCTTGATGTTCATCCCTTCGGTTTCCGCGATGTATGATAATATCTGTAAAACGATGTCGGCGATGAATGTCCCGGTTAAATCTTTTTCAGTAACCGTAGTGTCGAGCAACGGTAAGTCAAGCACTTTTATATAAGCCTTGATTTCTTGGGTTATAACCCGCCATTGCTCGGTGATATCTTTGTAGTTCCTGCCCAGACGGTCAATGCTCTTTATTATCAGCGTGTCGCCCTCGCGAAGAGCACGGATTAAAATTTGATATTCGGCGCGGTTAAAATCCTTGCCTGTTGCCTTGTCTATAAATAAGAATCGCTCATCAACGCCCGCGGCTAACAAGGCTTCACTTTGCCGTGCTTCGTTTTGATCCTCTGTGCTGACTCGTGCGTATCCAAATACTTTATTTATCATTCTTTTATCCAGACCTCCGTTTTTTTATAGTATACCAAAAATATTCGTAAAAGTCAATATCAATTAACGTATATTCGTAAAATATGATACAAACAATAACAGACACAAAAAAAGCCGGCGACGCCGCGCCGGCTTTTTAGTTCGCAAAGGTACACTTTTATGGATATCTTGCCAATATAAATATTTATCGAGGATATTTATGTTGTGTTGGCACATAGGCGTATATTTTTTTCCATCTTTCTTCTATTACATAGTTCGGATTACCATCTAAGATTAATTCCCGCAATATTTGAGGATCATCTGGTAAGTGATATTTGCAGATTGCGATTTTCGGAGCAAATTCTTTCAGCACCTGTTTAGCTCCCATAAGCATATAACGTTCCGCTGGTATTTTATAAATTCTTAGTCAATTATTTAGGTTTAATCTTATATTATTTCAATTCCTTTAAAAGATTTGCTAAACGTAGTTACCTGATATGCATGACGATCTATAGAAATATAATCTAAACCGTTTTTTATTTTTAGGAATAGCACATACAACATAACCGTTAAATCAAATGCCATGAAAAAAGATAATATTATAAGCATTGGCAAATATATAAAATTAACTTTGATACTAATTACGCTTATAGCGAAGAGTGTCGAATACATAAGAACAACCGGAAGCAGATAAATCAAAACTGTCTGCCATGTTCTTAACGCTTCTTTGCATGTACATATTGGCATGGCTTTCTCTTTGAGTACTTTGATGTGTATGCTATTGATTTTATTTTTGCAGAACAATACTGTCATGATAATTTTTAAAGCGAGATATACAGACAAGAATAAAATCAAATAAATTACTGTACCCCAAATATATCCAAAAATTCTAAGAATAAATCCCAGCGGGTCAGTTCCATCTACAATTGATATATCTTTAGAGACTTCAAGTACACCCCAAAAAGATGCAACTATGATAATTAATGTTAAAATAGTCCATATAACAGATATATTTCTTTCTTTTGGCTCATAAAAATCCGCATGAAATCCTTTTTCTCGTAAATCGTTTTTAATCAATTAAAACACCTCTGTTTCCAAATGTTTGGGCTCTTCCGCAAAATTCCACAGTAAACAATAATCAAGCTATTCAAAAATTCAAAAGAAATTATAAGAATTTAATTTTGGTTAATATTATATCACTTTTTTTATATAAAAACTACGTCCAAAAGTATACATTTTCAAAGAAAAAGTTGAAATTTTAAA
>Ga0099364_10002435_pt1 | contig 29646 bp, 24 predicted proteins | sample TergutTh196P3_FD_73070 | JGI IMG/M metagenome (GOLD analysis project Ga0099364, IMG submission 73070) | Microcerotermes parvus P3 segment gut microbial communities from Pointe-Noire, Republic of the Congo - Th196 P3 | ecosystem: Host-associated > Arthropoda: Insects > Digestive system > Gut ...
TGGTTCCGAGCCCTTTTTCCAGCAGCAATTGCGCACCCAACGCCGGATGTTGCCAAACGTTATCAGGCGTTGGGTGCGCAATTGCTGCTGGAAAAAGGGCTCGGAACCACTACGTTTCTGGCCGACGACGCTTTCCCGCTGGAGCATTTTGCCGCGTCCGGGCGCGAGGTTCTGGAACAGTCCGACATCGTGCTGAAGGTTCAGGCCCCGAGCGCCGATGAACTGGCGGCAATGAAGGAAGGTTCCGTTCTGATCGGCCTGTTGCAGCCCTACGCCGACGCCGAGCGGATCAGGGTGTTGCAGTCGAGGAACATCACGGCCTTTGCGATGGAACTCCTGCCGCGAATCACGCGGGCGCAAGGCATGGATATTCTTTCCTCGCAGGGCACGATTGCCGGTTATCAGTGCGTGCTGATTGCGGCGGATCACTGCCCGAAATTCTTTCCGATGCTCACTTATGCGGCCGGAACGATCCGTCCGACGCGCGTGCTGGTCATCGGCGCAGGCGTTGCGGGATTACAGGCCATTGCGACGGCCCGACGACTGGGCGCAATCGTCGAGGCTTACGATGTTCGTCCGGAAACGCGCGAGCAAATCGAATCGTTGGGCGCGCGGTTTGTCGATACCGGCGTCTCGGCTGTCGGCACGGGCGGCTATGCGCGCGAATTGACCGATGACGAGAAGCGCCAGCAAGCCGAAAGGCTGGGGCGCGCCGTGGCGCAATGCGATGTGCTGATCGCCACTGCGGCGGTTCCGGGCAAACGCGCGCCGCTGATCATCGACGCGGACATGGTTGCCGCCATGAAGCCGGGCACGGTCGTCGTCGATATGGCGGCCGAGACGGGAGGCAACGTCGCGGGAACCATCGCAGGCGAGAAGACGCGCACGACGAATCAGGTTCTCATCATCGGCCCGACTCACATCGCCAGCCGCATGCCGGTGCATGCCTCGGAGATGATCGCAAAAAATCTGTTCAATTTCATTTCTCCTTTCATCAGGGAAGGAACGTTGGCTCTCGACTGGGAGGACGAAGTGCTCACCGGCGCCTGTCTGACCCATGCCGGAGAAATCCGGCATGCCGCCGTGAGACAGGCTCTCAACCTGTAACCGTCGCAGGGATACACAAGGATCATGGAAGGTTTTGTTGCTGTCTATATTTTCATGCTGGCCGCCTTTACCGGCTATGAAGTCATTGCGCGCGTGCCGGTCATCCTGCACACCCCCCTGATGTCGGGCTCCAACTTCATACACGGCGTCGTGCTCGTCGGCGCGATGGTGGTGTTGGGTCAGGCCGAAACGCCGCTCGAACAGGCCATCGGCTTTGTCGCCGTTCTGCTCGGCGCGGCCAATGCCGCAGGCGGTTACGTGGTGACCGAACGCATGCTGGCCATGTTCAAGAATGAGAAGAAAGGGAACTGAACCATGCAGGAAATCAAATGGCTGATCGACGCGAGCTACTTCATCGCCGCCGTGCTCTTCATCCTGGGGCTGAAAAAGATGAGCTCGCCGGTCTCTGCGCGCAGGGGCATCGTCTGGGCCGGGATGGGCATGATCCTGGCAACGGCGGTCACTTTTCTGACCCCCGGCGAATCGACGACGTTCATGCCGACGGGCAACATCGTCCTGATGGTGATCGCCATTGCCCTCGGGGGTTCCATCGCCTGGATTTCCGGCAAAAGGGTTGCCATGACCGACATGCCGCAAATGGTGGCCATCTACAACGGCATGGGTGGCGGCGCGGCGGCGGGTATTGCCGCCGTCGAATTCGCGCGCGGACACATACACGGAACGGTACTGCTTACGCTGGCGGCGCTGGGCGCCCTGATCGGCTCGGTTTCCTTTTCCGGCTCGTGCGTGGCGTTTGCCAAGCTGCAAGGCATCATGAACAAGGCATTTCGTCTGCCGGGGCAAAATATCGTCAACGTCGTTCTGGCGTTGGTGACGGTCGGACTTGGGATCCTTATCGTTCAGGCAGGACTGTCCGACAAGGGTCCGGTTCCCGCCTTCTTCCTGATCGGCTTTTTCATCTGCGCGCTGGTGTTGGGCGTTATCGTCACGCTGCCGATCGGCGGCGCCGACATGCCGGTGGTGATTTCACTGTTCAACGCGTTTACCGGACTGGCGGTCGGATTTGAAGGCTATGTCCTGAAAAATCCGGCGCTGATCATTGCCGGGATCGTCGTCGGCGCAGCCGGGTTGCTGCTCACAAAGCTGATGGCCAGGGCGATGAATCGCCCGATCACCAACATCCTGTTCCAGCCGATCAGTGGCGAAGCGCAGGCGGGCGGCGCAATCGAAGGCACGATGAAGGAAGTCTCCGCGCTCGATGCGGCGACAATGATGCACTACGCCAGCAAGGTCATCATCATCCCCGGTTACGGCATGGCCGTGGCGGGCGCGCAGCACAAAGTCTGGGAGATGACCGAGTGGCTCGGAAACGCCGGGGTCGATGTCAGATTTGCCATTCACCCGGTTGCCGGGCGGATGCCAGGCCACATGAACGTATTGCTGGCCGAGGCGGGCGTGCCTTACGAGAAGATTTTCGATCTGGAAGAAATCAATTCCGATTTCAGTCAAGCCGACGTCGCGCTGGTCATCGGTGCCAACGATGTGGTCAATCCCGTGGCGCGAACCGACAAATCCAGCCCGATCTACGGCATGCCGATCCTGAACGCCGACTATGCGGCCAATGTCATCGTCGTCAAGCGTGGCCAGGGCGCCGGTTACTCCGGTATCGAAAACGCCCTGTTCTTCAAGGACAATTGCCGCATGCTGTACGGCAGCGCCCAGAAAGTCGTCGCCGACGTGATCCAGAATCTCAAAACGATGGGGTAAACAGGCCGCACCCCGACCTTTATTGTTCTTCCCGAATCTCCACGCCGCCGGTTTCCATGTCCCAGTGGGCGCGCACGACCATGTCGATCGGATAAGGCTCGAACCAGTAGCTGGCCTCGATCCGGAAACGGGCATGGTTGAATCTGTACACGTCGACGGCATCGTCCCGGATCACGGAAACCTTCAGGGATTCCGGCAGGATGCGCGGCTCGAAAAAGGCAAGCGATCGCTGTATGCCTGCCGCAACCGCTTCGAGATCGGACTCCGTGAAGCGCCCGCCCGCCAGGGGCGGAATGCCGAAGTTGAGCACGGAATTCCTGACCTGCGGAAAATCCAGTACCGGCAATTGATTTTCGAGGTTCGTGCAATTCAACAGCCAGTTCAGATCTCTGACCACCGTCTTGCGATAAGCGCTGCGATTCATGGCTCTGCCGCCTTGTAGCGACAACCTGTCCAGCAGGGTCGGCAGGAACAGATCACCCTCCACACCCACTTTCATCTTTCTGGAATTATTCATTCGACACATCACCGTTCATCAGCGAGCAAAAGAGGCTCTCATCGGGCGTGCCGCAATGAACGACCCGTTTCGGGGTCGTCTGTACGGAAGAAGGTTCCGACCACCAGAAGCTGTGATCGTTGCGCTCCTTGAACAATCCCGGAAGCTCCAGCCATGTAAACCAGTCTTTTTGCGTATCGGCATGGGTCCCGACATTACCGATGCCCAGGTCACTGAGTATATTGGCCGTGGAATTGCGCTCGCTCCTCTCGGATTCCATCAGTTGCAGAAGAAGATCGTGCAGGCCCTCGAGCGGGATACGTTTGCCGATGACTTGTCGCAATACCATGTCGACCCGGTACAGCCAGCGGCTTTCCGGCGGCAACACGTTGGAAACATCGCGCTTGTCGAACGAACGCAGAACAATCAGGGGCGAGTATCGTCCCACCTTGTCGATACTGGGCGCAAGACAACCAACCAGAGCAGGCTTGTCCCAGAGTCCCGGCCCGATGAGAAAGTGCCAGACAGGCGAAACAAGATATGCGGCCCGCCAGTCTTGCGGGCGCGTGTGCGCAAGCGCCGCCATGCCGGAGGACATCCACCCGTGGACGGTCTCCCTCAGTGGAGGCGACATTCCCTTGCCGACAAAATCGCCCACCGAAGGCAGTTTTCCAAACCAGCCCATGTAACCGGGCCGCTTGAAAAAACGGAGCACTTTCATTGTGGCCCTGCCCATTGCCGCCTTGCCATTGCCCATTGCCGTTATTCCTGCTGGTGACTCTCAGCCAGGATACGAGTCGTCTCCGCTTCACGTTCCCCAACCCAGACGGCCAGGGCGCTGAAATTGTCCAGGTCGGGCGCGTAGGGCTCCGGCAACTCATCCATCATATCGTCGATCCACTGCTCTGGCGTTTTTGCCAGCTGGAGCATTTCCTCCATGATGTCTTCGCCGACGTTTTCCCAGAAACCGTCGGTGCATAACAGGAAAACGTCGCCTGTCCGCAAGGAAAACGGTTCATCACGAATAGCGTGTTCGGGCAGTTCTTCACTGCCCACCGCCGCGTACAGCATGTTCCTCCTGGAATTGCCGCGCAATTCTCCGGTAAAAAAACCGGCATCGATCATGGATTGCAGGATGCTATGGTCGGTCGTCAGGCAATGCGCGCGCCCGCTGCGGAACAGGTAGATGCGGCTGTCGCCCAGGGAATTCCAATAGGCAATCCCGCGTTCCGTATCCATCACCAGGGTCGCTATCGTCGTGTTCATCTCGGGATACTGCAGATTGAGTTTGCGCACTTCGGACAGAGCCTCGCGCGCCACCGACAACAGCGTACCGGGCGAATCGTCATTGATTTTGGGCGTCGCGGAGAAATAGGTCAGTACCTCCTTGACGACGGCGCTCGACGCAAGCGCCCCGCCCTCGTGCCCCCCCGTGCCGTCCGCCAGCACGAAACAGCCCTGCGTCTCATTGGCGCAAAAGCCGACCGCGTCCTCGTTTGCCTCCCGGCCTCCGCATTCACTTCGGTGCGCCACAGACAACCGCATCATGACCTGCCCGCCTTCTCGCCGGATTGCACCGTCAAAATTGCCTTTTCATAAGCCTCTACAAAGGCTTCCCCGAAGAACTCATGGAAATGATCGCTGGCTTTTTCGCGGAGCGCATGGAAGTAATACCCATATTCTTCCCACAGACGGGCCTTGTACATCACCGAAAAAACGTTCTCAAGCACGCCCTGCGGAGGGATCTTGTCGCCGATCATCGCCGGGTTGAAACGATCCAGCACATGATTGAGCGCCGCCTGCATGCCCGAGATGACGCCGATCTGGTGAGCGCGCAGATCGACGAAGGCATTGCGGATGGCTTCCACCGGCCCCATGAACCCCGGCATGGTGCGTCCAAACATGCCCAGCACCGCTGTGCCGACATCGGGCGCGAACTTGAGCGGGTTATTCCGTTCCGGCGCAATCACGGTGACGTTGGCCCGAACCGCCTGCTTGACGACCGTTCGTCCCGCGATCAGTTCGACCGAGCCCTGGGTGTAGTTGCGTAGCGCCTGACCGAGCATGTTCATGAAAGCCTTGTCCAGCCCCGCCCGGCCAGGCAGTTCCATGCCGAGTCCCTCAATGAACGCCCGATAAAGTTCCTCCGTGTCCGGCGCGACAGCAGTCCTGGCGGGCGGGGCAACGGGTACTCTGGGCGCGACGGATACACTGGGCGGTGCATCCACAAGCGGAGGCGGCACATCCGCAGGATCCGTCTCCGGCAGGAGCGAAGAAAGCGGATCGGCGTCAGTGGGTTTGGCCGCTGGCTCCAGCCCGGTAATGAAACTGTCGATGTCATCAAAATTGGCGATATTGCCTGCATTCTCGGTCGAACGATTGCCGACATCCGGCTGCTGCGGTTTCACGCCAGGCGCGGGACTGACCGCCCGAGGAGCGGATGAGGGTTTCTCGCCCGAACTGGGCAAACCGAACATGGCATCGAGTTCCGAGCCATGAATCATGCCCATGCTGCCAGGAGGAATGTCCGCCTTCGCATCACTGTCGGGTTGTAAATCCGGTTCCTCGACGGGGGTTGCCGGGGATCCTTCGGATGGCGGTATCTCAACGCCCGTGTCAGGCAGATGGAACAAGGCTCCAAGCTCAGAGCCGTGAGTCAGATTCGTGGCGGAAGGAACGTTCGACGGCGTGCCCTTGCCTGCCTGCAAAATATCTCCGAACACGCCCTCGTTCCTGTTTTCATCACCAAACACCGCCAGGGGGTCCAGATTGGGGTCATGCCGCAATTTCCGATTCGGCTGCGGGTTCAGGGGATCTTCCAGCAACTCGTCCATCATTTCGCTGGCATTTTCGCCGTTGATCAGATCATCGCCCTTGTCATCGAGACTGCCGGGGTCGATGCCATTCGCGTTGAGCTTCTGCATGATGTCGTCTTGCCTGGCCGCCGTGACTCCGTACTGGAACGGATCGGTCAACTCGTCCTGATCCTTCGCCTCCGATTCGGACGCAGCAGGGCTGCCCTGTGACGCGCCGGGGCCAAGCAATTCGGCAAGAAAATCATCCCCTATCGCATCACCCGACGCCGGCGAAGGAGCAGGAGGAGGCGTAGACGTAGACTGCGCCAGGGGCGCGTTTTCCGCACCCTGCCCCACGTAAGTCACTTGCAGCACATAGCCGCCAACAAGAATCTTGTCATGATTCTGCAACGGGTACTCCTTGCCGGAGGCAAGTTCTTCTCCGTTGATGAAAACCGGGTTCCCGCTGCCAATATCACTCACCCAGTATACATTGCCGCTTCCAAGGGTGAACTTCAAATGCTGGCGCGATACCAGCCGCTTCGGATCGGGCAGAATGATGGCGTTATCATGACCACGGCCTATCGTCGCATCGCCGGAAATCGTCCCCGAGACGGGAACCACGGGAGTAAGGTCGTTATAAGACAGCCCTATGATCTCAAGCATCTCAATTCCTTTTTTTCTCGTCGGTTATCACCCGCCAGCCGGGCGAGCAACGTCCGCGCAAAACGACGCGGTCGTCTTTCACGATGGAGAAATCTGCCGAAAACGGTGGATCGAACGGACACTTGACTTGCAACCGGTAATGTCCCGGACCCACCAGCACAAGGCGGCCTTCCTGCGTCATTTTGCCCAATTCTATCTGATTATCATTGAGTGTGAATATGGCCTCACCCAATCCCCACACCGACAATTGCGGCATGTCTGACTTGACTTTTTCAAAGGTCAGACGAGGCTTTCCCCATTCGATAAGTTCGTCCTCTTCCGACGCCTCTCCGGGTTTGGAGCCATCGCTCCTTTTTCCCTTCATGGTATCCGCCATGCCCTGCCGAGCCGAGTTGGTTGCGTCTTTGGCCTTGGACTTGCCAACCTCAGTTGCGTCTTTGACCTTGGACTTGCCGAACTCAGTGGCCTTGTCCGTGACGTCCTGCTGAGTCTTGGAAGACAGTTCCTCGATGCGCTTGAGTGCGGCTTCTTCCTTCTCGCTCACATTACCCGGAGGAGAATCGAAAAGCGTCGCCCAGCAACCGCTCAACAACAAGGCTGCCACGCCCACCAGCGCCGCGCCAATGCCGTTTTTTCCGCGTGAAAGGCAATATCGGACGATGGTTTCGAGTCTTATCGGCATTTTTCGCTCTCATGGCACGATTGATGGGATGGTTTTTTCCTGACTGGGACTGAGCGCCCCGCTTTTTCCAGACAGGCTGTCCGATTGTGCACCTTCATTGCCGCCTTTTCTACCGTTGGACAGAACAACGACTGCCGCAAAAACCAGCATCATCACGAACAGGACGCCCCAGCGCACGATGGCGCTGCTCTCGCCGCCAACTCTCGCTTCGGGATGCGTCCTACCTGTCGGAAACGGTATGGATGTGACGTTGTGGGGATCATCCGTTGAGGGAGGAACAAGGTTTTCTGCAGCGTTCAGCAACGACTGAATGTAGTCCGCAACCGTTTGCTGACGCCCCGTCGGCATTAAACACAGGCCCGTATCGATCACCTCCAGCAGTCTGACGGGCAACTCCGGCGAGGCATGACTCACCGCCGGCTGGAGCGCGTCTCTCATGACCCGCGTGACCGACACGGGCGGCATGACGCCCGTCACGAGCAGATAGGCCACGGCGGAAATCGCGTAAATATCCGTCCACGGACCCAGTACCAGTTCGTTGTCGTCGGAACCGTATTGTTCGAGCGGCGCGAATCCGGGTTTGAGGATGATCGTGGTCGAATCCCCGCCGACAAGTTCCGTATGCCGGGCCGCGCCGAAATCCAGCAGGACGGGCGCGCCGTTCTCCAGGACCATGATGTTGTCGGAAGAGATGTCGAGGTGATAGCACTCCACCGAATGAATCTGGGATAGCCCCTCCAGCACCGGCAGCAGGATGGAAAACAGATCCTCGGTGGTTTTCGCCCGGAATCCGTTGCGCACCATTTCGCGCAAGGTCTTGCCCCGGTAAAAGGGCATGACCATGTACGCGGTTCCATTGGCTTCAAGATACCGTATCACCGAAACAAGGGCGGGATGTCTGAACTTGGCAAGGATGAGCGCCTCGTTGACGAAACGACGCATCCCTTTCATGAACAGCTCGCGCTTGTCGGCCTGACGCACCTCTACCTGCAATCCGACTCCCCGCGCCGCCAGTGAACCGGGCAGGTATTCCTTGATGGCCACTTCCCGATTGAGGAACGTATCGGCGGCCAGATAGACGATACCGAAGCCCCCTTCGCCGACCACGGAGCGAATGACGTACTCCGCCAGCTTCGTCCCGATGGGCAACGCATTGACGGGCACAACCGCCCCGGCTTCCTGTTCATCGCTCATTTCGATTCTCTCCTTCCGCCAATGCCCAACTGTAGATCAACCGTCCTCCCGAGTCTGCTCCCTTGCCGCTTCCAGGTCACGCATCTCGAACTCGTAGGCGAAGTCGTCCGCCTCGGCCTTCAGCACGATCCGATGCAAGCCCTGCCCGACGACAAGCCCTTCGAGATGGCGACGACTGATCGTCGGCAGCACGGAATTGGTCAATATCGCGTCGATCATACGCCCACCGGCATCGGCCACGTTGCAGCGTTTGATAACCAGTTCGACGACGGCGTCGTCGTAATCGAAAGAGGCGCCGTGCGAGGCGGCAATCCGCTTCTGGATGCGCCGCAATTGCAGGCGCACGATACTGGCGAGTGTATCCTGACCGAGAGGATAGTACGGAACCACGATGAGGCGTCCGAGCAACGCGGGCGGAAACACTTCGAGCAGCGGCTTCCTCAGGGCGGTGGCCACGGTTTCGGCTTCGACCGGCAGGTCCGGGTCGGAGCACAGGCTCATGACGAGATCCGTGCCGACGTTCGACGTGAGAATGATGACGGTATTGCGGAAGTCGATCAACCGCCCTTCCCCGTCCTCCATGCGTCCTTTGTCGAAAGCCTGGAAAAATAGCTCGTGCACGTCGGAGTGCGCCTTTTCGATCTCGTCGAGCAACACGACGCTGTACGGACGGCGGCGCACCGCTTCCGTCAACACACCGCCTTCGCCGTAACCGACGTATCCCGGCGGCGCGCCCTTGAGCGTGGAAATGGTATGCGCTTCCTGAAATTCGCTCATGTTGATGGTGATCAGGTTCTGTTCGCCGCCATAGAGGAATTCGGCCAGCGCGAGCGCGGTTTCGGTTTTCCCGACGCCGGACGGCCCGCACAGCATGAATACGCCGATGGGCTTGTTCGGGTCGTCAAGTCGGGCGCGCGAGGTCTGGATACGGCGGCTGATCGTGGTCAGGCCGTGCCGCTGCCCGATCACCCTGCGTTCGAGGTTGTCGACCAGATCGAGCACCGCCTGCGCTTCGTTGCGCAGCATCTTACCGACCGGGATGCCCGTCCAGTCGGCCACGACCGAGGCCACTGCCTGATCGTCGACCGCTGCCAGCACGAGCGCCCGTTCACCGCGAATTTCGGCCAGTTCCCGCTCCAGTTTCTTCTGCTCGTCAAGCAACGTTTCGCGCGAAACCGGCGCGGCAGCGTCCTCGACATCCACGTTTTCCGCCTCCGGCACGGCAGGCTCCTCCTGCGGCGTTTCGACCGGAGGCGCTTCCGTCGGCAGCGTTTCCATGCCCGCATCCGGCGAAGCGGCTTGCTCATCGCTTACGGGCTCGGCCAGTTGTTCGCGCAGTTCGATGATGCGCGCAATCAGCGTCTTTTCCTTTTCCCAACGCTGGCTCAGGTCAATTTCCCGCGCTTCCAGTTCCACGAGTTGGCTGCGAATGTCATTGCTCCGCCCGGCAGTGTCCCCGATCCCGGCGGCCTGCTCCTGGCGCAGCATCTCGAGTTCGCCACGTAGCACCTCGATATGACGTTGACAATCTTCCAGTTCGCCCGGCGTCGTGTGCTGGCTGACCGCCACACGCGCGGAGGAGGTATCCAGCAGGCTGACCGCCTTGTCGGGCAGTTGCCGCGCGGGAATATAACGATGCGACAGCGAGACGGCGGCGCGAATGGCGCTATCGAGCACCCGCACCCCATGATGCTTTTGCAGCACCCCGGTGATGCCGCGCAACATCGCCACGGCCTTATCCTCATCGGGCTCCTGGATCTGCACGACCTGGAAACGTCGGGTCAGGGCCGGGTCTTTCTCGATGTATTTCTTGTACTCGGCCCAGGTCGTCGCGCCGATCGTGCGGAGCGTCCCGCGCGCCAGCGCCGGCTTGAGCAGGTTGGCCGCGTCTCCCGTCCCCGCCGCGCCCCCTGCGCCGACGAGGGTATGCACCTCGTCGATGAACAGGATGATCGGCTTGGGAGAATGCTGAACCTCCTCGATCAATTGCCGCAGGCGTTGCTCGAATTCCCCCTTCATGCTCGCGCCTGCCTGAAGCAGGCCGACATCGAGCGAACGCAATTGCACGCCCCGCAGGCTCGGCGGCACGTCGCCGCTGGCCAGTCGCTGCGCGAAACCTTCGACCACGGCGGTCTTGCCGACCCCCGCCTCGCCGGTGAGCAGCGGATTGTTCTGACGACGGCGCATCAGGATGTCGATCATCTGGCGGATTTCGTCATCGCGCCCGGTGATGGTATCGAGTTCGCCCTTGGCGGCGCGCTCGGTCATATCCACGGTAAACCGGTTCATGGCTTCCTGCTTGCCCATGGCTGCCGGAGCCATTGCGCCCGAAGCTTCGCCGGGGGCCGCGTCGCCATAGGTCTGACCGGCGCTCGCCGCCCCATCCTCGGGACTGCCCGAGGTGATCTTGGCCAGTTGCGCCATGAGATCATCCGCGTCGATCTTCGTGAATTGCGACGAAAGTCCCAGAGTCACGCCACGCAAGGTTTTATCGGTCAGCAACGTGCACAGCAGGCTGCCGCTACGCACCGCCCACGCGCCATAGGAGAGCGAAGCCATGACCCACGCCCGTTCCGCTGCCAGGTCGATGTCGCCGGACAAATCCTCGATGGCCAGCGCCCCGCTGGGCAGGCGTTCGAGCGCGGTGAGCAGGTTGGCGGCGAGCTTGCCGCCATCCACGTCGTAATGCCGAAAAATGCGATGCAAATCGCTGTCGTCGAGTTGGATCAGTTGATAGAGCCAATGGCTGAGCTCGACATACGGATTACCCCGCAATTTGGCAAACACCGTGGCCGATTCGATGGCCTTGTGCAAAACCGGATTCAACTTCCCGAAAAGCGCCACACGGCTGATTCTGGACATAAGCACCTCAACATTTTAAAGAAACCGAAAAAAAAAGCGCGCCTCATGCGCAGCCACACATATCCTTCTACCCTGGTGATTCGACAACACCCACTACGGGACTCTCCGGACTCTCCGGCCTCTCCCCTTCCAGGACGAGATCGCCGCGATCATCGAAGGTAGTGAGCCGTCCAAGCCAACTCGTCCATCCAAGCATGCCCGTCTTCGCACCAAGGCAGAGAGACGGAATTTCGTCATGCCGCAAGATGAGCCGGGCATCCCATGAAAACTCGAAACCCACGTAATTGCGCACCCAGTCGCGCAATTGACGGAAACGCATCTGTCCCGGCAGGAACGCCCGATACTCGTCGAACGTGAGCGGGCCGGCATGAACGCGAAACCCATGCTGACGGTCGAGGACCGACACGCCGCAAATCGCGCCGCCTCCCAGTCGGCTGTTGGCAACCTCGTCTCCGAGCCGGGTACAGTCCTCCTCCCTGAGTTTGAGCCAGCGGGGCATCCACTCCTGGATACGAAAGGGACAACCGAAAAAACCCTGCAAAATCGCACCCAAACCTTCCGGGTTGCGAGTCAACCTGACAAGGCGACCGGCCATGTAGCGCCGGGCGTGATTGGGGACCGAGTCGTTTTCGTCGAAGAAAGACTCGCCGTAACCGATCAGGCTGCCGACATAACGGGAAAAGTGATCTGCCTCCCGCCGGTCGAGGCTTGGCGCAGCCTGTACGTTCGCCCAGGCGCGATAGAACAGCAACGCGAAACGGTGGTGAAAAATATTGAGAAACCCTTGCAGGACGGGGTCGTCGTCGTATTCGTGGCGCTCTCGCGCGTATTCGGTGAAATGAATGGGCATCGGGCCATTGGGGCCGTACAGGCCGAACGCCATCTGCTCGATGCGAACATAGCCCTGGGCAGTGCGCTCGAAACCGCTCAGGGTTGCCGGGGCAAAATTGAGCGACGCACTCTGGCTGACGCGCACGACTTCATGCGCAGGACGCCTCGCCGTGCCGAAACGGGGAAACGTCGGGTTACGCGCTTCCAGCCAGCGCATGATTCCGAACCAGTCGAAACGCCACGGCTCCTTGTGCGCCTTTTCTTCAAAAGGAATATTGGGCATTACGGTAGCATGCCTGGCCTTAGGCATCGGGCCGTCCCCCGAAACGCGGCGTCCAGGTGGCAATCTTGCCCCGCGTCGCGCTGTGAAGCGAGAATTCGCAGAACGAGTTTACGCAAACGTGTCGCGCAAAAAACTGCTCCAACACGCAACCGAACAGATACGGGCTGCTTCCGTCGAAAACCAGCTCGTCGACCGTCGCCTCGACGCTGACACCGCGCCCGAAGACCAACGGCCCGGAAACCGGCAGACGACGGGTCACGGGAAGGGATTCCATCGTGACGATGGACTGGCCATGCCTTGCCATCACGGGATCGGCAAGCGCCCCGTATAGTTCGAGCAAACCCCGCATCGCCACCGCGCCCTTTTTGGCGTCCATGTCGCGCATGGCGAGATAATTGAGCGACAGATGACTGATGAGCCGCCAGGTCATCTCCCGTTCCGTCACCGGAAGGTGGGGCTTCGACGGGCCGCGCAGGATGCGCCCCCAACTCATGGGCGCATTCGTTTTCACCGACAGGTCACGCGGGTTGTTGGCGGAAATCAGCAACGGCAGATCCCGGTTCGTCAGCAGCATCGACAGCGACAACTGGTCGAGTTGCTCCGGCCAGGGCGCTTCGTTCATGTCGACGAGCGACAGGAACACCTCGGTGCCCGCGTAGCTCGACCGCGCGCCGCTGCGCTGCGAGGACTCCGAGGCCCGCCGCAGTTCGCGCTGTGTCGTGAAGTAGGCTTCGCGGCCACCGGCCTCGTGGCCCACGTAGTGATAAAAGGGCGCGAACCGGGTCACGGGATTGTTGCCGCGATCAAATCCCTCGGCGGCATCTATCCGGTACACCTCGTAATCCCTAGGCTTGGTGCGATCCGGGACGACATGCTGCTCGGAGGCGGAATGTGTCATCACCAGGCGGATGCCCTGGCGGCTGAATACGTTGATGGCCGGCACGCAATCGAGTTCGAAACAGCCCTTGTGCACCGTGCTGGCGAGCGCGTCGACATTGCGGTCGATCAGCACCGCCAGATCGAAAACGTCCTTGCCCAACCGATTCAGCGCCGCCCGCATCCCGTTGATGGAAAAGAAGAGAAAACGTTGCGGAAACGCAAAATATTCGTGCAGCAGCCGGTAGCCCTGGAAGACTCTCGGATCCGTCGGCAACAGCGCCTGATCGGCCCCGAAACCCTCCGGCTGCAAGGCGCTGGCAGGCAGGGTGATGGACTCGCCGCTCTCGGGAGAGCTCACCGTCACCCCCAGGCAATGACCGAGCAGTTCCTCATAGATCCGGGTCGGCACCGCATCCTGGGCCGCGATGAAAAACACCAGCCGGTCGGGGTGCAGCCGAGGCTCCCCTTCAGCCGGCGTCCGGTAGCCCAGACGCAACCGGATTTCCCCCTGCACTGCCTTGATGACGCCGTTCACACGGGGCAAGCCATCGGGCTTCCTGGCGGGAACGCCGGCCTTCGCTTCCCGGATTTCGAGCGGCCAGGCCTCCATGTCCTGCGCGGTCACGAACGTGCAAGGCGTCGAAGTGTTCGGAACCAGGCCGCTTTCGAGCACCGTGCCGCGAGGCAGGCGCGCGCCGGGCTGCGAGTCGGGATCCGGATCCAACGGGATCTGCACGATGACCATCGACGGCGTCGGCGCGAGGTAATGCGGATAAACGACTTCGAGCAGGCGTTGGGAAAAACGCGGGAACTCGGCATCCATTTTCAGGTGGATGCGGGAAGACAGGAACGCAAACCCTTCCAGCAGACGCTCGACGTAGGGGTCGGCAATCTCGCCCGCCTGCATGCCGAGATGACCGGCCGCCTTCGGGAACGAAGCGGCAAATTCCGCCCCCAGTTCCCGCAGGTACGTCAACTCCCGGTTATAGTATTCGAGAAACCCGGCATCCATCCGCGATCATCTCCTCGGCATGGACTGCGGGCATTTGAACCTCCTCAACCTCGGCAGATCGAACGGGTTGAGGGCGCTCGATGGGCGGATTTCGAAGACCACACTGCCCACGCCGCTGAACGCGACCTCGGCCTCGAACGCTCCGCTCGGAGAGGCCGGGCGCATCCTTCCCTCGAACAGCCGATGCCAGGCCCACAGGCCGCTCTGACTGATCTCGTTTTGGACGCCGGCGACGTTCGTCACCACGGCCAGGCGAACCTGATCGCTGGCAGTCGACCAGTTGACCTGAGTCGTCTCCGGTCGATCGTGGAGATACTTCACCCGTTGGCTCCCGATGTACAGGTTCAGTTCCTTGATCGAACTCTCTATCCTCTTCGGTGTGATCGTGAAAGAGATTTCCGGCGTCTGTCTCCCTCCGCTGAAAAAGACATCCATGATGTAGCTCGCATCCTTGAATGCGGAGGGCAGTCTATCCCTCGGATATTTCTTGCTGAAAGAGTCCATCTTGCCGCCAGGCTTGAACAGCTCCGCGAAATCCTGCATGGCGGCAATACCGCTTGCACCGGAACCGAACGGATAACGATTCTCGATCGTCCTCACGCAGAAATCCGTCACTTCTTTTTTCAGTAGTTCGGTATCGTCAACAGTTCCGGCCGTCGTGCCGGTCGTCTCGGCATCGCGGGCAACCAACTTGAGCACGCCACCCAACGGTTCCGGAAGCTTCCCCTGAGGGTTCTTCACCATCGCCTTGATGTTGGGAATATCAGGAATCGGCTGGCCGCTGCTCTTCGCATCCGCCACGCGCTGCAACTCTTCCTTGATGACCTTGAATTCCAACATTCTCTGAAGTATCGGGGCATTGCTGCCGTCCCCGCCTGCGCCCAAAACAAACGTGTGCAAATCCTTGAAATGGTTGTCGACCCTCTTTGCAGGATCTTCACCCTGCTCCTGCGCCAGCAGATTGGCTACGGCTTGCCCGGCTCCCGGCACTCTCGTGACCTTATCAGTTGCTTTTCCGGCCATTTTCCCGGCCGCATCCTCCAACGCGCCGCCAGACTCCGGCTCTTCCGCCAGTTGCGTCTCCTCCACTACGCGCTTCATAAGAATGAACAGGGACGAATCCTCTCCCCAGGACAGCCGGTTCGCAATATCCAACATGGTGTTCAAATCTCTTGATTTCCTGACTTCTACGTCTTTCAGAAACCCGTCCCATTTCAGGATGTAATTATCCAGATACAGTTTATCGACATCGCGCTTCAAATTGGCCGGAGCGTTGGAATTGGGACTCTCATCAATGCCGAGTACCCACGATTCATTTCTGTCGATGAGATTCAAGACCCCATCACGTTCCTCCTTATATTTTTTGTAGCCTTTTTTGGTATACAGAAACTCAACGTAGTGCCCTTGCGTTTCCTTGTCTATAAATGGATACGGATCTCCGACGATTGCGGTTTTGATCGTAAACCTTTCGTACCCTTCGTCAAATGCCCCCTTTATCTGCTCGAAAACACGCCCTGCCTGATTACTCCTTTTGAGTTGATCGCGGGCTCCGTTGATCAGCCGTTGTTCCTTTTGTCTGGAAGGAGACAGCGCGTTCATGGCAACCAGCGCCCTGACGTGGCGCTTGAGATCCTCCCCGCTTTCCTTTCTGTTGTTGTTATTGGCGAAACTCTCGCGCCAGGAAGCATTCACCGCTTCGGCGAATGCCTTTGCGTCGAGGCGATCCGGCTCGTGCATCATCAGGTAGGCCTTCAGCGCCTCATACAACCCCGGCGCCGTCTCGCCGGCCACGGCACGGTTCAACTTCTGTACCAGATTCTCCTCGATCGTCGGCGCAAGGTGATCCCTCAGCAGCGCTTTGTACAGTCCCCTTTCCCCCTTGACCTGCATCTTGAGGCTCGAACCCCGAAAAAGCCCGTATTGCACCTTCAGCGGCGGATGGTCGACCTTGATATCGTCGGTATCCAGCAGGGATTCCATGCCGTTCAACACGTTCAGCAACTTGCCGATATCGGTGCTGGGCTCCCGAGGAAGGCCGGACAGAACCCTCTCCATCTTCTCGATGTTCGCGTCGACGTCATCCAGGTAGTTTTGATTGTTGTGCCTGCTCGTTGCCCAGGCCAGTGTCGCGCCCGCCAATGCAAGCACACTGAGGACATAGCCCCCGACATGAAAGGCATGCGCGCGCCGCTCCGCGCGCCAATCCCGTCCGGCGATATGCGCTTCCCCAAAAACGACCCTGCTGAGAAGTTCCTGCAAAAAGTAAGCCTTGCCTTCTCCGGCAACGGCCTGCTTCGGCGGACGCTGCACCGGAAGGCTCTGTTCGAGCGCGTGCACGACGCGATCGAACGGCGTGCCTTCCTGCGTGGCGCTGGTGAAATAAATGCCGCGCAAAAACGGCGATTCCGAGAAACGCGATGTCTCCAGCAGATCCGACAATATCCCCTTGAGGACTCGAGTCAGCGCCTCGAACTGCTGCGGAAAGGCGTAAATCAGCTCACGGCGGGCCAGGTCGGGTTCGGCCTGCAACAGATCGACCAGACAGGCGATAATTCGGGCCTGCAACCGATCGCATTCGCTGGCGATTTGTCCCAAATCGAACAGGTATTTTCCGGACGGGGCCAGTGGCAGGGTCGTACCCCACACCTGCGCGCGGCCGGAGCGGTCGAGCGTCGAAAAAAACTCATCGAACCCCAGCAGCAGATCGCATTTATTGATCATCAGGTACACCGGGAACGACATCCCGAGATCGCTTCGCAACTCGTCGAGCCGCTGGCGCAAGGTGGCCGCCTGTTTCTGGCAGTCTTCCCGGCTTTGTCCGAGCAGTTCGGCTACCGACAGCATCACCAGCACCCCATTGATCGGTTGCTGGGCGCGGTTTTTCTTCAACAGCGAGAGGAAGCCGCGCCACTCTGCCTTGTCCGTCTGCGCGTCGGACTCGTGCGTGGTGTAACGTCCGGCGGTATCGATGAACACGGCCTCGTTCGTAAACCACCAATCGCAATTTCGTGTGCCGCCGGCGCCGCGTATCGCCCCCGCGCCGATCTGCCCGGAAAGCGGAAACGACAAACCGGAATTGAGCAGCGCCGTGGTCTTTCCGACGCCCGGCGCGCCGATGATCACGTACCAGGGCAACTCGTACACATACCTGCCGCGCCGCATCACGCGTCCCCAGAACGAGGACGGCGCGGACTCGAACCGCGCCTTGCGCAATATGCTGAGCGCCTCGGCGAAACGATCCTTCAGAATGCCCGCGTTTTCCTTGTCCGCAGCGGTTTCCGGAGTGAGGCTCGCGCGCAGCATATTGGCGATACGCTCGTTCATGCGTCCGGCGCGCCAGCGCGCAATCAGCAGGCGTATCAGGCAATAGAGGAGAATCAGTCCGATCAGGCAGCATCGAGCCCATACCGGTTCAAGCGGACGTATCTCACCGAACGCAAGCAGCCCCCCGAACATCCAGATCAGCACACAGAGCGCGATAACACCGACCGTGACCCAGAAAAGACGGGAGCGCAAGAAATTGAATAACGCGGACATCACTACTCGACTCCCGATCGATTGTGTTGCTTCGGCGTGTATTGCTTGACGGAAAGTTCGACACGGCGGTTCCTTGCCCGGCCTTCCTGTGTTTTATCGACCAGGAAAAATGCGCCATACCCCTCGGCCGTGGTGCGATGGTTCGTACTCCCCAGGTATTGGTCGAGTCGTTCCTTGACCGATTCGGCGCGCGCCTGCGACAGCCCGCCGTTATCTCGATAAATCAACGCGAGACGCGCGCTCAAGGGATCGTTGTCGGTATGACCCGATACGATCACATTGAGCGGAATATCCTGAATCGCCTTGATTTCCCTGGCAATGCTATCGAGCGTCGCCTCGAAGGAAGCATTGATGACGACACTCCCGGACGCAAACAGGTTGTTGCCGTTCAGGGTGATGATGCACTCGTCGTCGATCGTTTTCATCGTGACGAGCCTCTTGTCCAGTTGATCCAGACGAGCGCACAAATTCACGATGGCGGGCGGCTGCACCTTCGTGGACTGATCCTTCACGTCCACCTTCGGAATCTCCAAAGCCTGGAGATTCCGGGAAGTGATATTCAGACGATCGCTCAACGAATACAGAAACGCGATGTACACCCCCAGCGCGATCAGGGCGCACAACATCGCCACGACCCAGGACGGGATCGTCCGCCAGGCAGGCGGCGTGGAACTGACGCCCTGCCAGTGCGGCGAGAGGCGGGCTTCGTAGCCTCCCTTGCTGCTGCCGAGAATCGTGGCGATCCGTCTCTTGAGCATCTCAAGCTGGCTGAAACCGTTGTTCTCGATCCTGAAACGCCCCTCGAAACCCAGGGCATTGCAGTAATACAGCAACTCGATCAGATCCTTATGACGTTCGGGATTTTGCGCGAGGCGGGCGAGAAGCTGGTAATATTTCTCTCCACCCCAGGTCTCGTTGTGAAAGGTCACGAGCAGACCCTGCCCGGCCCACACGCCACTGCTGCCCCAGGGCGTCAATGCCGCAGCCTCATCGAGGACGGTGCACAGGCAATAGCGCGCCCCGATCAACTCCTCGCGCGACACCCCGACCGATTGTGCGCGCTGCTCGAAATTGTGGATCTCCGTAACCAACTGCTTCCGAAATCCCCCAGGGTTGGAAAGTTGATGCATGCCGCGAATCTGCGCAATCATGTCGAGAAGAGGGTTGGCCGCCCACACGAGCGGATTCACGCCGCTGGCGCTGTTGTATTCCGCCCCGGTCATTACCGTTCGCCGCGCAGCATTCTGATTTGCGCCGACATTCTGAAGATTTCCGTCGTTCATTTGCGTATTGCCCAGCATTCAAGCGCGAGGCCGGGAAAATCTCCGGCAATATGCAGCGCCATGGCCGCGCTTTTCTCCATCTCCTTCCACAACTCGTGCCGGGTATCGATCTCGAAATAATTGAACCCCGCGTGAAACGGAATCTCCCTGGGCGCAACAGGCAGCGGTCGCAAGGCGACGCCGGGGAGTTGCAGGTTGATGAGATCGCGGATTTTCTCCACCGGCCCGATCTTGGTCTGGGCCGGGAACTGCGCCTGTATTTTTTCCGGGGGCATGTTCGCGCTCATGGCCAGCACGAAAGAAGCCTGGGTAATCAGGGAGCGGTCGGGAATCACCGCAATCCTGAACCCCAATTTCCTGGTTTTCAACTCGATGGGGATGACCGTGGGATCGATCATGATCGCCAGGGCGTTGCGCAAATCATTCATGAGCGGCGTAAACGTCGCCCGCAAGTCGTCGTGGTCGTAGATCGGATATTCGGGCGCGAGCCGGTTTTCCGTCGAGAAGGAGCCCAGTTCTCCTCCCAGGCAAACCAGATTCGCGTAGAGACGCTCCGGATGCAGCAGGTTGATCGTTGCAAGATGCCGCATCAGCGGTTGCCAGCGGTTGATGAACGTCAGCAGCAGAAAATCGCCAACCTCGGAAATTCCGCCACGCCCGCCCGCCGACATGCGACCGGAGAGGACATTCCCCCGCTGCTTGAGCAATGTCGCTATTTCATTGATAAAGCCGTGCAGGTTTTTCTGCGTCCTGCAATACAATGTGGGTGGGATATATTCCTGATCGAGGCGCAGTTCGTTGTTCGTCTGTCGCTCGACGACCTTGAGCGCTCCCAGCGACATCCAGCCAGACGGCACCTTGGTTTCCAGCATCAGTTGGAAACGGGGTCGGCCTACCTGTATCTCCGCCTCCTTCGCGCCGGGTTCCGCATCGGATCCATTGGCATCCCCGGTCTTGAACGCCTCCGCCTTGAATCGCGCCGTGCTGGTGGCGTTCTCATCGTAAATGACGCTCTCCGCCCCCTCCCGCAACGCGGGCAACACCAGGCAGACCTTGACGTCCTTCGTGTCCGGTGGAAAATCGAGGGCAAGCGGCTGAACCTTGTCCTCGCTCAAATCGAAAGGCGTTCCGTCCGGCATCCGCCCTTCGGCCCGGCTTATGGCGACCGTTCCCAGCTTCAGCGCATTGGAATCGATTTCGAGCGTGGAGAATCCCCAGAAAAAACCTGTGGAAGAGGTAACGCAGCGTCGTATATAAGATTCGATGTAACGTTCCTGCTGCTGGAAATGCTGCGGACGCAGGAACATTCCTTCCGACCAGACAACCTTGTTGATATAGCTCATCCGTTACCTGAAACAAAAAAGTGGATTATGACATAAAAACGCACTGGAACCTTTACCCCGAAACGGCCTTGCGTGGGCGTTTCTTTCTATTTCTTGGGCAGTTCCTCCTCGCGGAAAAGCGTCACGCCGCTCCCGTCCAGCCGCACGTACAGCCGCATGGTCGGCGAGACGGATTTCGTCCAGAGGCGACCGGCAAGATAAGGCTCCGGCATCGGCGTGACCGCCCGCCAGATACTATTCGTGTCGCGGTACCCTGCGGCGACCCCCAGAAACTTGGTCTGGAGCGAAGCGCGCTTGCGCACGACCCATCCTTCGCCGGGAATCAGGCTGCGCTCCTCGCTGGAGAGCACATCCCCTTCCAGCGTCACGGAGTCCTGCCTGATCAATTCGGAATAATCGGCGGACTGGAACCGTGAATCGTTTGCGAGCTCGAACACCCTCACGAAGACCGGCGAAGGCCTCCCATCTGCGGCGGGATTGACATCGGCCTGCGCGCCGACGGTAATTTCCATCGGAATAGGAAGCTGCTCCCGCTCCCCCGCCTTCAGCTTCGGCCCTCCGCACCCGACAAGCGCCAGCCCGGCAAACATGCCGACAAAACAATATACGACCGAACGAACGACGCTCGAACACACTTTGCATATCTCCCGTAAAGCCCGCCGACACTCCCACATCAAGGGTATATTTGGTTGGTTGTGTCGTGTTGACCTTGTTATTATAACAAGATACAATTATGGAGTCCAGTTTCTATATTCCTCTCTATCCTCGGCTTTTCCTTATGACAGATTCCATCTTCAGTCCAATACTTTTCGAGGCGGCGGCTTCTGTCGGAGAGAATCTGGAATATGCTGATACATTCTCCGAATTCATGACGCTTTCAACCCCCCGCGAAGAACGGCAAGTGGGGGAGCATATCGTTCCAGCGCAGCCTCCCAATTGGACTGAAGTTCTCAAAACAGGCTGCGCCCTACTCGAAAGGAGCCGGGATTTACGCATCCTCGCCAAGGTTTGCCAGGCTGCCCTGCATAAACACGGCCTGCAGGGGCTGGCCCAAGGTTTGGGTCTGGTGGCGCGATGGATTGAAAACGACTGGGATCATTTGTATCCACAGATCGAGGAGGACGGTATTGTCGACCCCCTTTATCGTAGCAATGCCGTCTCTGAAATATCCGAACTCGTTCACGCCTTACGACAGACGACGCTCCTGGAAACCCCCGTTGGCACGGTAACCCTGTTCGCCGCAGAACAGGCGCTCGAAGGCAAACAGGATGAAGGATCGCCCGTTGCTTCTCCCGCCCAGCTTTCCAGGATACTGGTTGCGGAAAAAGACCGAAACCAGGGTCGCCTGGCTGCGATCTCATCCATTGTTTCGTCGTTGGCCTCGATCGATTCCGCATTCAAGGAACGGTTCAAATCGGAATACTGGCCCGATATCGACTTGCTGACAAAAGTCGTTACCCGCCTCAACCGTTTCATTGTTGCGCAATTGCAGGAGCAGGAGGCGGAATCCTCCGACCTTGCCCCCCAGGCGGACGGGGATGTTCCCAGCCCGCCGAGGGCATCCGGGCCGCTTCCCTCGGCATTGAACACCCGCGCCGACGCGTGCAAGGCGCTGGCGCTGGCGCGTGAATATTTCGAGCGTCACGAACCATCCCATCCTGCCCCGCTGCTGATCCGACGCGTCGAGCGCATCGGCGGCTCGGATTTCCTGGCCATCATCCAGGAACTGATGCCGAGCGCCACGGATCAGGTTCGACAGCTTGCAGGTGAGGGGTGAGTCTGGACGAGGTAGCCGAAATGTGCCAACGGAATTCCACACGGGAATATAAAATTAAAACAGGTTGTTTTCTTTTAACAATACAACAGGTTCGGCACTGCCGCGCCTTTCGACTTAAAAGGAGTTCTCATGTCTAACGGAAAAGGTGGACAGAAATTCATTGGGCGTAACCGCGCGCCCCGCGTACAGATCGAATACGATGTCGAGGTGTACGGCTCGGAAAAAAAGGTTCAATTGCCGTTCGTGATGGGGGTCATGAGCGATCTGTCCGGAACCCCGAAGGAAGCGCTGCCCCCGGTTCTGGATCGAAAATTCCTCGAAATCGACATCGACAATTTCGACGAGCGCATGAAAGCCATCAAACCGAGGGTAGCCTTTACCGTCAACAACACGCTGACCGGAGAAGGACAGCTTGCGGTCGACCTCACCTTCAACAGCATGGACGACTTCAGTCCGGGCGCAATCGCCCGGAACGTCGAACCATTGAGTCAACTCCTGCAGGCCCGCACCGAACTGAACAACCTGCTCTCCTATATGGACGGCAAGACCGGCGCGGAAAACCTGCTTGGCGACGTACTCCAGGATCCGACGCTGCTCAAGTCGCTCGCCAGCGCCCCTGCCGCCAAAACCTCTCCCGCCGCTGAAAGTGGCAACGACAAACAGGAAGACTGACCGCCATGTCCCCCACCAAGACCGCCGCTTCAACGGCAGCCGCCACGTCCTTCGCCGAGCAGACCGATTTCGCCGCGCTGCTCGAAAAAGAGTTCAAACCCAAGTCGGAAGAACAGCGTTCCGCCGTGGAATCGGCTGTACGCACGCTCGCGCAACAAGCTGTTGCTTCCGCCGTTACCCTGTCGGGGGACGCCTATCGCACCATCGAGGCGATCATCGTGGAAATCGACCGCAAGATGAGCGAGCAGATCGACCACATTCTTCATCACAAGGATTTTCAAAAGCTCGAATCGGCCTGGCGAGGTTTGCACTACCTCGTCAACAACACCGAGACGGACGAGACGCTCAAGATCCGTTTCATGAACATCTCCAAGAAAGAACTACACAAAACCCTGAGACGTCACAAGGGGGTCGGTTGGGATCAAAGCCCGATCTTCCGCCGCATTTACGAAGAGGAATACGGCCAGCTCGGCGGCGCGCCTTACGGCTGCCTGGTCGGCGATTACCATTTCGACCACTCCGCGCCGGATGTCGAAATGCTGGGAGAAATAGCGAAAATAGCCAGCGCCGCGCATTGTCCCTTCATCGCCGGAGCCGATCCCGGCGTGATGCAAATGGAATCCTGGCAGCAACTAGCGAACCCGCGCGACCTGACCAAGATTTTCGAGAACACGGAGTACGCCGCCTGGCGCAGCCTGCGCGAGTCGGACGACTCGCGTTATCTCGGACTGACCATGCCGCGTTTCCTCGGTCGCATGCCCTACGGCATCAAGACCAACCCGGTCGACGAATTCAATTTCGAGGAAGACACAGGCGGTTCGGATCATCATCGTTACCTGTGGCTCAACGCCGCCTACGCGATGGCGACGAACATCAACCGCAGTTTCAAGCTATACGGTTGGACGACGTCGATTCGCGGCGTCGAATCCGGCGGCGTGGTCGAGGGTCTGCCTTGCCACACCTTCCCGACCGACGATGGCGGCGTAGACATGAAGTGTCCGACCGAAATCGCCATCTCGGATCGCCGCGAAGCCGAACTGGCCAAGAATGGCTTCATGCCGCTGATCCACCGCAAGCACACCGATTCCGCCGCGTTCATCGGGGCGCAAAGCCTGCAGAAACCTTTCGAATACGACGATCCGGACGCCACAGCCAATGCCAACCTGTCTGCGCGACTCCCCTACCTGTTTGCCTGCTGCCGCTTTGCTCACTATCTCAAGTGCATGGTGCGGGACAAGGTCGGTTCCTTCAAGGAACGCGGAGAGATTGAACGCTGGCTCAACAAATGGATCATGAACTACGTCGATGGCAACCCAGCCACTTCAAGCGAAGTGACCAAGGCCCGCTATCCGTTGGCGGGAGCCGAGGTCATCGTCGAGGACATAGAGGGCGATCCGGGCAGGTACAGCGCCAAGTTCTTCCTGCGTCCGCATTACCAGCTTGAAGGGCTTACGATGAGCCTGCGTCTGGTTTCCAAGTTACCGTCATCCAAGGGCGGCACATGACAGGCAGTAACATGCACCGCCTCTGGCTGAGACTGCGTCGTAATCATGACTACGCGTTAGGCGCGCAGTTTTGCCATATCGACACACTCTCTCGCTCATCGTTGATCGGACGAGCATGTCAATGGGAGGTGTTTTTCCTGCTAACACATTGGCGCCATTGACATTACACTTATTTGATTTTAAAATGGCGTTGTTTTTACTCGGCAGTTCAACATCAAAAAGGAGGTTTTCACATGGCGAAGTTTTATGTCAATCTTGGCAAAGCTTTCAAAGGCAGTTCGGAGGACGCTAAGCACAAGGAATGGGTTGTAGCTGAATGCGTCAACTTGACTATCACAAACAATACCAATAAAAAAGGGGGGGGTACTCCTGATTTTAAGAACATCGATGTTCTCCATTACTATGACGGTGCTTCGCCGTCTATTCTGAATTACTGCGCCAAGGCTGGAACCGCAGCAGGTGTGTTACCAGAGGTGACGATAGATGTGTGCGCGTCTGAGGCGGGTGGTGATGAGACGGTCATGCGAGTAGTACTGAAGAATGTAAGAATAGTCGGAACGTCTACAACCTTCGCTGGTGATCGGCCAATGGAATCGTTCACGCTGAGCTTTGTGGAGTTCGGCTACACCTGCCAGATGCGGAGTCAAGACGGCAAGTCGACGGGCTGGAGTTCCGGTGCATGGAATACGGAAACAAATATGGAGGCGACTCCACCTTCTGCTCCTTAAATGAAGATGAAGGGGAACCACAAGGCTTTAGCCTGACTGGTTTTCTCGTTCGCTTCAAAACAGTACCAAAAAAACCCGGCCTCTTTTGGCCGGGTTTTTTTTGATACACCCGAACAAATTGCGAAAAGAGTCCCGTCTCTGTTGTCTATAACAAAAAATGTTGACATACGCAAATATTATACGGACAATGGGGTAGTAGATTTTCTTTGCAGGAGGATCATTATGGCAGGGCCGTTTTTTTTCTTGGCAAACGGTATTTTGACAAGCCAAAATCATTTTGATTACGACAGGGCCGATCGTGCCGTCGAGAGCCTTCTGCGATCTGAAAAGCTTGAACTTGAAAACCAAGGGCAAATATCCGGGGAGGGCTGTAGCGCAATTGAGGTGAGTACTGCTCTGGTCAAGGAAGGGGTATTCGTGAACGAGAAGGTGAAAGCGTCGCTCAGCAGCGTGGAAAATTGGAGGCCGGGCATCCCCGTTCACCAGTTGAAAGGCTTACTACCGGGAGTGGCAATCGCCATTTTCGATGGAAATAGATGTGGCGGTGCTGAATCCGGTGAAGGGGCGTTCAAGGTAGCCGGGGCATTTTTTGGATATCGATATGCTGGGCTTGGGCGTGAATATAAATCCGGAATACGGTTTATTCATCACTCTCATAAGGGCGAACGGCCAGAGGGCTTTGATTTTGTGTACCAAAACCATGATGGCATACAGATAACTACTATCAGCGTTCGAGATCCCACATATTTCAAATATCATTTAATAATGACCGAATAGACGGAAAGCAAACGGAGTCACCCGTTCATGACTTTGTAGGCATGCATGTAATTCTCAGAGTGAATTTTCCTGGAAGGAAGTTGTCATGCTTGGGCCTTATGTTTGACGTGATTTCGGAAGACTACGGTGGAATGAATCGGATTCGTATGATCGCACGCTTTCCATGACGGGCAGGCGGACTGCTGAACATGATAATAGAATAACCGACATCCAATGGGATGAAAAAAGGCTAACCCTGGCGATCTTATCCCCAGAAAACCCGAGAGCTTTGAGCTGGTGTACCAAGACTCTAATGGCGTACATCAAACTACGATTAAACCCTGCTTTCGATACAATTTAATTATGCTTGACGATGGTTCCTAATGAAACAGCGCATAAATCATGTAGCGGTTGTGTCTTTGTCATCTCTGCCTTCCTTGAGAACAGAATGACAATCGGAAAACTCGCGTACTAAATTGAAAACAGGTAACAAAAGCGTTGACATACACGCATAGTATAAGGATAATAAAGAGATAAAATTTCTTTGGAGGAGGAATCATCATGCGGAGTCACTTCAATCTAAAAACAAGGCAATCTAACCCGACTACTCCAGATAAGATTCTGAACAATGAGATTGATATAAAATTCTATCTTGAGCAGCGTGGTTTAAATCTTGATAGGATAAAATGCGTTGCCATGCGGCATGCGCTGCTACTCGAAAGATTTTTTCCAGTTTATCTAAAGGATAGTGTGGAAAAATGGAAACCGGACGACTTGGTCATCACCTATGACAGTCGGACTGACATCCAAGGTCTAGTTGGAGTAGCGGTTGCCGTCTTTGGTGAAAATGGTAAATATAACCTTGAGGGTGCTAACGATATACACCCTCATGCTGGCATCATTTATAGTATTATTCCAAATGATAGCTTTGAGTTATTGTTTCAACAAGCAAACGGAAGAATAGGGAAAGTTCGGATTGAGAAACCCATTCGGGCCAAGTACAGCCTAGTTGGTATAATAGAATAGTTACATTATAATCGGGGTCACCCACTGGCTGGTGAGCGAAGGATTTTCTCGCCTGCCTTGGCAGCCGATGTTGTATATTTGGGTTGTATATTTGGGTCAAACCACGAATAAACATACAGACTCGCCTTTGAAAGGAGCTTGCCATGCTTGGGCCATTTGTTTGTCGCGATTTCGGAGGATTACGATGGAATGAATCTGATGCGTATGACCACACGCTTAACAAAAGGAGTTGGAAAACTGGCAAGTTTGACGAAAACGGAAATTGGATTGATGAAAGCAGTCATTGGATATCGGATATGGAGTGGGGTCAAGATAGGTGGCCTCGCAAGCTTACCCGCGCTGGTGTGCTCAGAGAGCGCTCTGTGGAGGAGCTTACTACTGCCCTGAGTGAGTTCAAACCGAGTTTCTGCTGTCGCAAGCTGATTAAAAGAAAAATCCCCCCTTGCATACAACCGTAGATCGCTGGGTTAAAGGCGAAAACCTCGGAGATATATTAAAAAGACAGAGTGGCAGAATGAAGATGAAGGATGGCGAGATGCTGGAAGTAGGGACAGCAGTTGCCATGTTCCACCAAATTGAGAGGGGATTACGTTATATAGAAAATATCGGATTTATTTTTAGTCTGCCTGACGAAGGCCATCCCTATGTTACTATTCTGCAATCACCCTATCCTGATGGGTCCGTAATTCTAGCTGCAATAGATGACGATCTTGTAGATAAGTTCTTTCTGATTATGCTCAGATAAAATATCGGAACAGCTTTGGCCAGACCGCGTTTAATTCGAATAGCCCCAGGTTCCAACTCGCGTAGGCTTCTTCCGTACCTCCTGTAGAAGTTGAGTCTTCGTCATAGCTGCTCTCCCTCTCCCTGAGAACGGTATGATGATCGAACAGCTTGCGTGCTACAAAACTGGACAGATTACTTGTTCTCTACACATGCCTTGACATACGCGCAAGTGTACGGTAGGTTTATTCTTTCTTTGAGGAATTGATCATGCGTGGGCCTTTTGTTTGTACGATGGAGAAAACTCCTACAGAAGCAGTGAAAGCCATATTGGATTTTAGTATTAATGATGATGATATTGATGAATATAACGGTATTTTCGTTATAGACATCACATTGAGTGCTGATAAGTATCCTGATACAAGTGCTTTTGGTTTGCTGCAGCCTCCAATGTTGCCAAAGAATAAAGGAGCTTATACTTCGGCGATGCTAATCTTTGATACATTCCGAAACCTGTCAAGTCTCAACCCGACAACTTCTTGGACAAGTGGTGAGGGTGTCTCTATTAACGAGCTAGGAAAAATAGAACGTGGAACAGCTGTTTTTTGCCCAGGATATGCAAAAAACAACGGGTCGTGGATGTACGATGAATATTCAAAAGCTGGAATCTTTTGCGGGTTTGCTAACGACGACACTCCTCTAGTAGCCCTATACGGCTCGAGGGAAAAGGTTGTCCCTGGTTCAGGTTTTTTATTTGACTCAAAAGATGACATTTCTAAAGCTGCTGGTACCCATGTTGAAAAAAAGTGCATAAAAATATACCGTGCAACCAAGGATTGGTTTGTACTTTACGTCAATAGATATCGCGGGTAAATGATGTACGCGCAGGTTGTCGACGATCAGAAGTACTTTGAGTCACGTTTCTTTTCACAGGCGTTTTAGAAACTCAATAAACAACTGCGCATTCAAACTTTCCCAGTAGGGCATGAAACACAGCTTGCCCTGTTTGGTGTCACGCTCTACTCGGACTTGCTCATCGGGGGTCAAATGCGATTGCTCTATGGAAAACGGCTTTGTTTCTTATGCCTCAACCATCGGCATTGATCCTCGAGATCAACACCTTGAGCACATCGTCCGCCCTGTCGTTGGCGATCTGGCAGGTTCCCGCCGCTTCGTGCCCGCCGCCGTCGTAGCCGAGCATCAATTCGCCGATATTGGTTCTGCTGGATCGATCCAGGATGGATTTCCCGACCGCCAGGACGGTGTTCTGCTTCTTCAGCCCCCAGATGACGTGGACTGAAATGTTGCACTCCGGAAACAGCGCGTAAATCATGAAGCGGTTCGTGGCATAGATAATTTCTTCGTTGCGCAGATCGAGCACCACCAGATTCCTGTGCACAGTGGAGCATCGCGCAATCTGCTCCCTGGCCTTTTCCGCGTGCAGAAAATATAGATCCCTGCGCTCCCTGACATCGGGAAGTTCCAGAATTTCGTCGACGGTATGCTGCTTGCAATAACCGATCAACTGCATCATCAGGATGTAATTGCTGATGCGAAACTCGCGGAAGCGTCCGAGGCCGGTGCGGGAGTCCATCAGGTAATTGAGCAATACCCACCCCTTTGGATCGAGGATTTCCTCGTGCGTAAACTGGGCGCTGTCCGCCTTGTCGACGGCTTCCATCATCTCCTCGGAGACGTTGGGGAAAGTGGCCTTGCCGCCGTAGTGGTTGTAGACGACGCTGGCGGCGGAAGGCGCTTTCG
>Ga0099364_10002436_pt1 | contig 29645 bp, 30 predicted proteins | sample TergutTh196P3_FD_73070 | JGI IMG/M metagenome (GOLD analysis project Ga0099364, IMG submission 73070) | Microcerotermes parvus P3 segment gut microbial communities from Pointe-Noire, Republic of the Congo - Th196 P3 | ecosystem: Host-associated > Arthropoda: Insects > Digestive system > Gut ...
CGCCCTTATTTCCGCGAGAAATTTCCATGCAGCATAGTGGCTGACGTAGCTTTGCAGGAACTGCATAACTGTCCGGACCAGAAATACAATCAGTAAAAACACGGCTATGTATATAATATCGTTAAGAAGCCGGTTTACGTCGCCTTCGGTTTTCATATTATCTTCAAGTATTCTCACCATATTCTGGGTAAGTCTCGGGGTTATGAGATTAATTCCGGTGAGTATGAGCATAACGACCGCGCTGAAGGCTATGTACGTCCAGTATTTTGCGGCTGATTTATAAACTTTAATCAATATTTTCATAATAAATTTTCTTTAAAATACCTCCCGGTTTTATATTATTTATATTTCGATTTATATTATAACACGGAGTAAAGCAAAAAGCAATAAAAATAAAAAATTTTGCAATATTTTTATAAAATTTACAAAAACCAGTTTAATTTATATATTTTATATATTATAATATAATAAAACTAAATTATATTTTAATTTTTTAAGAGAGGTAAAATTTTATGGTTTTATACGAAGAACCGGTTGCGCTGGCAATCATGGCGGTTTCTGTAATAATCGCGCTTGCCGCTCAGTTCGGGGTTAAGAGCGCGTACGCGAAATATTCGAAAGTACGGATTTCGGGTAATCTTACCGGGGCGCAGGTCGCTCGAATGATGGTTGAGAGAGAGAACGCCGGCATTTTGGTCGTCGAATATAACGGCGGGAAATTAAGCGACCATTTTGACCCTCGCAAAAACATGATTGCGCTTTCGCCGGAGGTGTTCAACGGGAGTACGGTCGCGGCTCTCGGCATAGCCGCGCACGAGGCCGGCCACGCGCTGCAGCACAGTCAGGGTTACGCTCCTATTAAAATCCGCAACGGGTTAATTTTGCCTGTCGCCCGTATCGGCTCGACTTTGTCCATGCCGCTCGTTATGCTCGGTATTTTCGCTTCTGTTCCGTTTTTGATTGACCTGGGGATTATATTTTTCACCGCCGCTCTCGCTTTTCAGGTTATAACTCTTCCCGTTGAGTTTAACGCTTCGCGCAGAGCCGTATCTTTGCTCGGCGGCAATTCATATCTGACTGAATCAGAGTTGAAAGGCGCGAAAAAAGTTCTGAACGCCGCGGCTATGACTTACGTCGCCGCCGTCGTGACGTCGCTTTTGCAGCTGCTGCGTCTGCTTATGCTTGCAAGAAGGAGGAGATAGAATAAATTTATGTTAGCGATGATAATATGCTGGGGTTTAGCGGGATTATTTATTATCACGGGTATTTTTATGCTTACGGGCAGGGGAACTTTTTTGATTTCGGGATATAATACTATGTCCAAAAGCGAGAAGGCAAAATTCGAGGAAAAATTCGATATTAAATTATTATGCAGATTTATAGGAAAAATACTCATAGCTCTCGGTCTGCCGAATATTTTAATAGGTTTTCCGGTTATTGCGAGTATATCGTGGCTCGGCTGGATTTATACCGTTGTTGTTTTTGCGATTTGTATATTCGCGGTTATTTACGCGAACACAAGTAAAAGTTTCAGAAAATAAAAAACAAACAATATGGGAGATAGTATAATGCCTGAATTAAGCAGATTTGAAGGTATAATAGTAAAAATGCTGTTTAACGATAATATACAGCATAACAAACCTCATGTTCATGTTTATTACGGAGAGTACAGCGCGTCTGTGGGAATAGACGGGGAATTGCTTGCGGGTTCAATTCCGTATAAACAATTAAAAATGGTAGTCGGTTGGTTAGCTTTGCACGAAGAAGAAGCTTACAAAGCTTGGAATAACGCAGTTAAGGGTGAGCATTTTGATAAAATAAAACCATTATAGAAAGTGAAAAGGAGATTATTCAGTGTATATAATAGACGGAATTGCGTATGCAGGGGAATTGAGTAAAGATATTGAAGTAAAGAAAGTTTCGGTTTTAGACGATAGAATAATGCTGATTACGTTCAGTACAGGTGAAAAGAGGTTGTTTGACGTATCTGAATTATTGCGGTATCCGGCGTTTAAACCGCTTGAAAACGCAGAAATATTCACTCTGCCTAAAATAGAACGCGGAGTTTTAGTATGGCTTGACGGCGATATTGATATTGCGACGGAAACATTATACAAAAACAGTTTTGCATATCAGGAAGTTATTCGCAGCAGTTAGAAAATAAAAAAAATTTATATATAAAAAATACCGGAGGGAAAATTTTTATGGCTTATTATATTGATAGTTACATGGAAAGTTTATACAAAGGCAACAAAATTAAATTCAATATCGACGATATTAAAAACTACCGGGATTTTCAGGATTTTTATTCGGGGATGTATGAAGCATATATTTCGTGTCTCGGCGAAATACCGGCGGATTTGCCGCTCGACGTAAAAATTTTATCGGAAAATCAGCGCGGCGGGTATAAAATACTGAAAATCGAATATACTCTCGACGAAAATTTGAGAGCGCCGGCGTATGTGTTAATTCCGGACGGCGCAAAAAGTTTAAACCCGGGAGCAGTCGCCCTTGCGGGTCACGGTTACGGCGTCGCCGATATCGTGGGGATTAAAGAGAACGGCGAAGAAAGACTCCCGGAAGAAGACCCCGGTTATCACAAAAATTTCGCGGTCGAACTTGTAAAAAAAGGTTTTATCGTCGCCGCTCCGGAGCTTCTGGGATTCGGAGAGCTTGTTCTCGCTCCGAATACGAATTTCAGAAACGAGGGCAGTTCGTGCTATCCCGTTTCGACGCAGCTTTTGATGTATAAAAAAACTATGGCGGGGTTAAGGGTGAAGCAGGCCGTCCGTATGCTGGATTATCTTGCGGGGAGAGACGACGTCGATTCCGGAAGAATAGGCTCGATGGGAATTTCGGGAGGAGGCCTTGTTTCATCGTTTTTCGCCGCGCTTGACAAACGGGTTAAAGCGTGCGTCGTAAGCGGATATTTATGCACGTTCAAGCAGAGTATAATGGGGGTTCAACACTGCGTGGATAATTTTATACCGGGTTTATTAAAATACGGTGAAATGGCCGATTTGTTCGGGCTTATCGCTCCGCGTCCGCTTTTAATCGAATCGGGGGAGAGCGACGATATATTCCCGATAGACGGCGTAAAATCGTCGTATGCGAGACTTGAGGCGCTGTATAAAAAATTGGACGCGCCGGATAAAATAGACGCCGACATATTTGACGGAGGTCATCAAATTTGGGGCGTTAAATCGTATGATTTTTTGGTTAAATGGTTGTAAAGCCGTTAAATAATATTTTAATTTTTTTGGAGGATAAAAAAACATGATTAGAGCTTTAGTTTGGTGCGAGAATATCCAGAACAAAACGCAGGAGGACGTAATATCGGTCTATCCGGACGGGATGCACAACACAATCGCGGATTTTTTAAACGCGGACCCGAATATTACGGCGAAAACCGCGACTCTCGACGACCCCGACTGCGGCGTAAACGACGAAACCCTTGCGGATATTGACGTTGTGTTATGGTGGGGACACATAGGGCATGATAAAGTGCCTGATTGCGCCGTAGAGATGCTGTACGAGCGCGTCGTAAGAAAAGGCATGGGACTAATATGTCTGCACTCGGCGCATTTCGCAAAGATTTTCAAGCGTCTGATGGGAACGTCGTGCGGGTTAAGTATCCCCGCGCCAGGCCACGCGCCGCAAAAACTCTGGACGCTGCTGCCGGGTCACCCGATAGCGGCGGGGATTCCCAATCCGGTAGACATAGAAATTGAAGAAACTTACAGCGAATATTTTGATATTCCGCAGCCGGACGAGCTTGTTTTCAACGCGGCTTTCGGCAACTGCGCCTCTTTCAGGGCGGGCGCGGCGTATCACAGAGGCAGAGGCAAAGTCTTTTATTTCCAGCCGGGTCATGAGACATATCCCGTATATCACAAAAAAGAAATACAGGATATAATACTTAATTCCGTTTACTGGGCGAACAATAAAACTAGAGGGCAATAGGGATAAAATTTTGCGTTTACCCTAAAAATAATAAAAATTTATATACAGTAGGGCGCGGCTTCCATGCCGCGCCGCGGATTTTCGCAAGTCTAATGGTTTGTCACCCGGCGCGGCATGGAAGCCGCGCCCTACAAAAACATATCTTTATTTCATACTTCAAGACCCCGTAACCGAAAACGCATACTCTGTCTCCGACCTGAATTCCTCGCCTTTTTTAAGTACGCACTGCGGGAAATGCGGCATATTCGGCGTGTTCGGCGAATACTGCGTTTCAAGGCAGAATCCCGCGAATTTTCCCATTGCCGAGCCTTTTTTGCCGTTTGCTTCGTTCAGATTTATTCCCGTGTAAAACTGCATCGCGGGCATATCCGTATACACGGTCATTTCTATACCCGTGTTAAAATCGCAGGCGACGGCCGCTTTACGGGTTATACCCGGTTCGCCGAGTATAAAATTATGGTCGTAACCGCCTATATCTATTGATTTTATATCTTTGCCGATAAGCTTGGGCTCCGTAAAATCAAACGGGGTATTCTTTACGCTTGCGATTTCTCCCGTCGGGATTAATCCGTTGTCTACGGGCGTGTAATTTTCGGCAAAAATCTGCATACGGGCATTTAAAATATCGCCCGAATTATATCCGCCTAAATTAAAATACGAATGATTCGTGAGATTTAACACGGTATCGCGGTCTGAAACTGCCGAATATTTAATTTTAAGAGAATTTTCCTCAGTAAGAGTATATTCGATAAATATATTGACTTCGCCGGGGAAATTTTCCTCGCCGTCGGGGCTTGTGTAAACAAACGCCGCGCTTGCGTCTTTGCCGTCCGAAACTCCGAGGGTTCTCCAGACGCGTCTGTGATAGCCGACGATTCCCCCGTGCAGACTGTTTTCGCCGTTGTTTTTGCGCAGGATATATTCCTCGCCGTTCAGTTTAAACTTCGCGCCGCCTATACGGTTACCGTAGCGCCCTATCGACGCGCCCTGACAGGATTTGCCGTTTATATAACCGTCTAAATCGTCGTAGCCCAGTAATACGTCGATAAAATCTCCGTTTTTATCCGGAACGCATAAATCTACCGCGGACGCGCCGTAATTTGTGAGGGATACGCTCATGCCGTTTTTGTTTTTGAGGGTGATTAGATTAATTTTATAGCCGTCGAAAAAACCCCAGTCTGTTTTGTTAATCATTTTTGTTTACCTCCCTGCGTTTAAATTTATTTTTGTTTTTTCTCTACACGTCCATGATTATAGGCAGAACCATCGGTTTGCGTTTTGTTTTCTGATATAAAAACTTTGACAAATCGTCGCGTACTCTCGTTTTTATAGCGTTCCATTCGTTCGTGCCGCTGTCAAAACAGTAATTTATCGCGTCCCTTGCCGTTATTCTCGTCTGCTCCATTAATTCTTCGGATTCCCTGACGTAAACGAATCCCCTGCTTACTATATCCGGTCCGGATATAAGCAGTCCGTCTTCTATGTCTATTGCCGCGACCACCACTATAAGGCCGTCCTGCGCGAGATGACGCCTGTCTCTCAGAACTATATTTCCCACGTCTCCCACGCCGAAACCGTCCACGAGAATTTTTCCGCTCGGCGCGGTTCCGTTGAATTTGATAGAATTTTTATCGAGTTCTATAATCTTCCCTACGTCGGGAATTAATATATTTTCAGGCTTCGCTCCCATGTATTCGGCGAGTTTCGCGTGGGCTTTCAGATGTCTCTGCTCGCCGTGAACGGGGATAAAAAACCTGGGTTTCACGAGTCCGTGTATTAATTTCAGCTCTTCCTGGCACGCGTGCCCGGAAACGTGCACTTCGGCGACCGCGTCGTGAAGAACGTGCACGCCTTTTTTTGACAGTTCGTTTATTATCCTGCCGACGGTTCTTTCGTTTCCGGGTATGGGATTCGCGGATATGACGACGACGTCGTCCGCTCCCAGGCTGATTTTATCATGGTCTGAGAACGCCATTCTGTGGAGGGCGGACATCGGCTCTCCCTGCGACCCGGTTGTAATCACGGCAATCTGTTCCGGATTATATTTCTTCATCTCGTTTATATCTATGAGAATACCTTCGGGAACTTTCAGATATCCCAGCTCTATCGCGACTCCTATTATATTGAGCATACTCCTGCCGGTTATCGCGACCTTGCGCTTATATTCCGACGCGACCGATATAATCGACTGTATTCTGTGGACGTTCGACGAAAAAGTCGCTATCGCTATTCTCTTGTTCGCGTGTTCCCTGAATATTACGTTGAGGGAATTTTTCACCTGCCTTTCAGACCTTGTCGTTCCGGGTCTTTCGGCGTTCGTAGAATCGCACATCAGCGCGAGAACCCCGTTCTTGCCGTATTCCCCGAATCTCGTAAGATTTATCATTACGCTGTTGACCGGGGTCAAATCGATTTTAAAATCCCCCGTGAATATAACGACCCCGACGGGCGTCGTTATTGCGAAGGAAACAGAATCGGGTATAGAATGATTTACGTGGATAAATTCGATTGAGAAGCAGCCGAGTTTAATAGTTTCGCCGTCTTTGACGATCGTCGTCTTCGTCTTTTTCTCGAGTTTATGCTCCTCGAGTTTGTTTCTTAAAATACCCAGAGTGAGTCTCGTTCCGTAAACCGGAACGTTTATACTGCCAAGAACATAGGGCAGCGCGCCGATATGGTCCTCGTGGCCGTGGGTTAAAACTATCCCTCTGATTTTATCGATATTTTTTTCCAGATAAGACGTATCGGGAATAACCAGGTCGACTCCGAGCATATCGTCGTCGGGGAAAGCGAGACCGCAGTCGAGAACGATAATATCGTCTTCGTATTCAAGAACCGTTATATTTTTACCGACTTCCTGAAGTCCTCCGAGAGGGATTATTTTAAGTTTCGGCGCGTTCTGATTTTTCGCGCCGTTCGGATTATTAGAATTGCCTGAATTTTTTTTCGCCATATTTACTCCTTTTCAGTTATAGATTTAAATTTATAATTTTAGTTCTTTGATTTATGTATGCGTTGAATTTATAATTTGCAAACGTACAAAAAACCTCCGGTCCCGCTTATTTTTTAAAAAAAAGCGGGCGCCCGAAGAGCGGGGGGCGTATCTGCGCGGCGGAATTAAGGCGCGGAACGAAAACGTCAAATCTTATTATACGCTTATTTTTTTATTTTGTCAACCGTTAGATTTTATTTTGATTTTATTTCAGGATTATTTAAGATTGTTTATTATTTTTCTTATTACGCCGTCCGCCTCGCCTATTATTTCGTCTGCGGCTTCTACGCTTAACGCTTCGGCCATGAGTTTAAATCCGGAGCCTTTTTTGGGGATTATATTGACGCGGCCGTTCTCAAAATCAAGCGTCATGCCTTCTTTCGACGTATAATTTATATTTTCCGGTTTATTTAAATACGGACGTTTTTTTATTTGTTCGTTAAGGCTGCGCATTATTTTTGTCTTTTGATTTCCCGAAACTTCTATCTCGGCGTCTTTTGAGATAAATCTGGGCAGCGCGCTTATTAATTCGTTTAAATTTTTATTTGAATTACGCAGAACGAAGCAAAGCCTTATTGACGCGAAGCATGCGTCTTTTAAATAAAGCTGCGACATGATTTTTGATTTTGCATCCGAATCGGTTTTTGTATCGGTAAACGGACAGGAAATATATCTCAAAACGTCCGCGCCCGCTTCTTCGGCGATTGTCTGAAGGGCTTGAGGAGCGAGATACGGCAGCGCGATTTCCGTTTCGCCGTTCTGCGCGGCGTCTTTTATTAAAATCGCTATAATATGCCAAAAGTCTATTTTGTTATTTTTATCGTTATTATCGTATGCCCAAAGTTCAAAACCGTCGCTTCCGATTTCAAAAACGACGCGGTCTTCCGGAATATTATAATCGTCATAAATATAAATATCCGCCGACAGTTCTTTTAAAGCTTTTTTTAAGATTTCAGAAGCCGGGTTATTTGATTTGACGGAGACTTTAAATCCTTTCAAATCAAACGCGGACGAATTGGGATTAACCGGCGGGTTTTTCAAAAGCTCGCTGAAATATAAAAATTTCAGCCCCTCAAAAATTTCAGCCGGGTAAATTTCTTCGGCAAGGGGCGGCTTGCAGTCGTCGCGCAGAAGCGCCGCTTCGAATTTTCTCTCGAACGTTCTGGACGGCGAAAGGGTATTGCAATCATAGATTTTTATTATATCTTCGCCCGATTTATCCGAACTGCCGGCGAAAAGCATCGCGTCGAGCTTGAAATGCCCGGCGGCGAAAGCCGCGAGAGAAGCGAACCCCTCGCCGAAATCGTAGCTTTTCGCGCCCGACGCGGCTATTCCGCACAGCAGGGAATTTTTAATCAGTCCGCTTATATTATTTTTGCCGCGGCTCATCACCCCTACCCTGCCCGGACCGGATTTTCCCGACGAAGCCATGCCCGCGGCCGTTCCTATCTTTACGCAGTATTCGGGAGTAAGCGTGTCGTTGAATACCCCCGTTATTCCGTCGTCGTTATCGAACAGATTATATTTTATTCCCGAAAAAATAACGCTTGACATGATTTTTTCTCCTTCGTTTATAACCTTATTATTCCAGATTTTTACGCCGCCCGCTATAACGGCGTTTTTTTCTATACGGCAGTCCTGACCTATAATGCAGCCTTCGTTTATTTTTACGCCGTCTCCGATTTCAGTATTTTTGCATATAACGGATTTTATAATCTTCGCGTTATCGCCGATTTTAACCCCTTCGTGAATTATACTGCCCGTAATATCGCAGTTTTCGCCGATTTGCGAATAATTTCTGTAAGTCTTGATTTTTCCCGTTTCGTTTATTATATTAATTCTTTTGTTTTCCGCTTCTATATTGCACTGATAATAAGCGTTTAAATCTCCTATGTCGCACCAGTAGTTATCGTCCGCGTAACCGCTCATTTTATATTTATTTTTATTCTCCTGAAGAAGCGGGAACAAATCCCTGCCGAAATCGTAGAATTTTTCATCGGGTATAATATCGAGGATTTTATTGTTTATAATATAAATGCCCGTATTTACAGTATCCGTGAAAACCTGCGACCACGAGGGTTTTTCTATAAACGCCGTTATAATTCCCGAGTCTCCGGTTTTTGAATCTGTTACCACTCCGCCGAACTCCAGAGGATTCTCTGATTTTGACAAAACAATCGTAACGTCTGAACCTGTGGATTTATGATAATCCGCGGCTTTTGTTATATCTGTGTCGCAGATTGCGTCGCCGCTTATGACTATGAAAAAATCATCGTGCGATTTTATCGATTCGTCAAGCAGAAAACTTTTTGTATTTTTGACGCTTCCCGCTGTTCCGAGAGGCGTTTTCTCTTCGAAATAAAACAAATCGACGCCCTCGAAATTTGATTTATATTTATTTTGTATTTGTTCGGGCAGAAACATAAGAGTTATAGCGGCGTCTGATATTTTATGTTTTTTTAACAGTCTTATAATATAGCTCATCACGCTTTCGCCGAGAACGGGAACGAGAGGCTTAGGCATTTTAAGAGTCAGGGGGCGCAGTCTCGTTCCCTCGCCTCCCGCCATAATCACAGCTTTCATTTTTATAAATTCTCCTGTAAAAATATAATATACTATAATAGTAATATTTGTTAATTAAGGCGATTTTATGCATTTTAAATAAAAATTGCGGAAATTATTTAAATATATTTGACTTTTCGGGCGTATTTGATTATAATATTGTGTATAGAGGGTTGTAACGGGGAAAGTTTATATTTTGTGTAGGGGGTTAAAATTATGTCAGAATATAATGCGGAAAATTTTTATGATAAAATAGCAAGTAAATACAGATGGTTTTTTTCTTCACAAGACGGCATTATGAAACGCGCAAATGATATAAAACCGATTCTTGAAAAATTTAATGTTAAAACTGTTTTAGACTGTTCCTGCGGCGACGGCATACAAGCAATTCCGCTTGCCAAAATGGGTTATTCTGTTGACGCCGGAGATATATCCGCAAATATGCTGAAAAAAGCAATGGAATTTGCCAATAAAGAAAACTTGAATATAAATTTTCAACAGGCTGATTTCAGAGAACTTGAAAAAACTTTTACACATACATACGATTGTGTGTTGAGTTTAGGCAATTCTATTCCTCATCTAATGACCGAGCAGGATATTAAAAAAGCCCTTTTGAGTATATATAATCGGCTTAATCCAAACGGAATTATACTTGTAACTATGAGGGATTACGATGAAATGTTAGCTAAAAAGAACCGATTTCACCCTATGAGGATAAATGATATTCACGATAATTTTCGTTACAGCATACTTTATGTTTTTGATTATTTTCCCGATATAATTCGTTTTAATATTATATATCTAATCGAAAATATGGAAACGGGCGAAAAGCACATGGAACAAGAAACTGTCGACTATAATCCGATTAAAAAAGCCGATTTTATAAAATATCTTAAAGAAACAGGCTTTGTTAATGTTGATTTTAACGGTTTTTATATTGGACAGAAATAAGCTGATAAGCTAAGGTGTGTAAAAACGAAAAAAGGAGGAAAATATAATGCTCAAAATATATCTTGATAACTGTTGTTATAACAGACCGTTTGACGATTTATCAAATGTTAACAGAAAAGGTTTTGATTATACTAAATGGCGCGAAAAGCTATACGACGATATGACGCTTGATGAAATCCTTGACCATGCGGCTGACGTTACGAAAAGCTACGCGCCGCCTAAAAGAGTAGAGATTATATAATAACCATTTTCCACGGAACCCAAAATTGCGTCGTCACATACACATAAATAATATATATAATTTATAAATCCGGGAGGAATGATTTTTTTATGAAAATAAGCGTGAGTTCTTATTCTTATCTTAATATTTTCGGCAAAGACGGCTTTGATATTTACAAGCTTGTAAAAACAGTCAAACAGCAGGGATTCGACGGGATTGAAATCGCGAGTCTGCCGAATCAAAATCAAAACGGCGAAGACGATTTATTTGAGTTTTTCAGATTAATTAAAAAACTCTGCGCGGACGAAGGGCTTGAAATCCCCAATTACTGCGTGGGCTCCGATTTTCTCAACGGAAGCGGCGGAGACATAGAAAAAGAAATCGCAAAAGTTAAACATAACGTCGATTTAGCCGAGGCTCTCGGTTCTTTCGGCATACGTCACGACGCGACCTGGGGAATAAAAAAAGAAACCCCTCCCCCGAGAGGTTTCGACGATATCGTCGACAGGCTTGCCTATGCTTATCGCGCGGTCACTGAATACGCGGAAAAGAAAGGCATAGCGACTTCTGTGGAAAATCACGGATATTTCGTTCAGGACAGCGTCAGAGTTGAGAAGTTAATTAACAAAACCGGGCATAAAAATTTCGGCGTTACTCTCGATATCGGCAATTTTCTGTGCGCGGACGAAGACCCCGTATACGCGGTTGGTATTCTCGCGCCGTATATAAAACACGTCCACGCGAAAGATTTTCACGTTAAGAGCGGCATGGGACCGAATCCGGGAGAGGGATTTTTCAAGTCGAGAGGCGGAAATTATTTAAGAGGTTCGATAATCGGCCACGGAAACGTACCTGTCGACCAGTGCGTAAACATAATAAAATCGAGCGGTTACGACGGGTATATAAGCATAGAATTCGAAGGGTTGGAAGACCCCGTCAAGGCGACGTCCATAGGTCTTGATTATTTGAGAAGATTCTAACTTAAACTTATCTTAAACGCTGTTCCAGGGTCGTACTTTCTCCGTGTCCCGGATATAATTTATAGCTTTTATCCAGGGATTTCAATTTTTCCAGCGATTTAATAAGAGCGCGATAATCCCCTCCGTATAAATCGCAGCGGCCGACGCCGTCTTTAAACAAAGTGTCTCCGGCGAATACGGCTTTCGCTTCGCCGCAAATAAAACAGCACGAGCCCTTCGTATGTCCGGGCGTATGAATAACCCCGAGTGAAACATCTCCGGAAGTCAAAATATCGTTTTCTTTTAAAAGAATATCGGGGAGAACGATTTCACCGCCGGTCATGCTTTTTCCGGGATTTTCAAGATATTCTTTTTCAAGTTCATGCGCGGCGATTTTTGCGCCCGTTTCTTCTCTGAATTTATTCGCGCCGAGTATATGGTCGTAATGTCCGTGCGTCAAAACGATATATTCGAGAGAGATTCCTTTTGATGAAATTATATCCGCGATTTTCCCGTCATATAAGGCGGGGTCGATAAGCTGCGCCTTGCCGGATTCCGTATCATGGATTAAATAACAGTTTGTGGAATTTATTTTGAATAAATGCGCCGTTACGTTCATTATTAATTTCTTTCCTCCGTTAATTTTATATTTATTCTAAATATACTAAAAAAAATATATGCTGTCAAGTATTTAATATAAAAAAATAGAGAAAAGATATGAAAATTCTGAAAATGCTTGACATAATAAAAATCTTATAGTAAAATCTTATATAAAATAAAAAATAAACTTGGGGAGGAAAATATTATGATTAGCGCGGCAAAAAGAATACGCGATTTTTATGCGCTGAAGCCGGGCGCGGGGATTATTCAGACGGAGTTCGGGTATTACTGCCTGGATAAATGGAAAGAACAGGGTTTTATAGATGATAAAACTAATCTCGGCGAACTTTTCGGTCACGAAGACACAGGGGTTGCGGGATTCTGGGGGCTTGGCTGGTGCGAAGCGAGTTTTTATCCGGCGTTTGAAGAGATAGTTCTTGAAGACAGAGGGGAATATGAACTTGTACAGGATTTTTCAGGCCGCCACGTTTTATATTTTAAAGGACGCAGGAACGGCTTTATGCCGGAGTATGCCGGACATCCGGTCAAAGATATGAAAACGTGGGAAGAGAACTGCAAATGGCGTATGAATCCTGAAACGCCGGAACGGTATGCAAATATGGAGAGGGATTTAAATCACAGTATCGAACGCGCGAAACAAGGCTGCTGGACGCAGCAGTCAGTCGTCGGCGGCTATATGTATCTCCGCAGCCTGATGGGGCCGGAAGATTTGCTTTATAAATTTTACGACGAGCCGGAGCTTATACACGACTGCATGAAAACATGGCTCGAACTCGCGGACCGGGTAATCGCGGAACATCAGAAATATTTGACCCGGGAGGGCTTGCATCTGGAAGAGTTGTTTTTAGCTGAAGATATCTGCTACAAAAACGGGCCGCTTATATCGCCCGATATGATACGCGAGTTTTTATTCCCGTATTATACGCAGCTTATAAATAATATAAAATCGCGGCAGACGAATAAAAATTTGCTGCTGCAAATAGACACGGACGGTTTTGCGTATCCCGTAATAGATTTATACAGGGAAATCGGCATGGGTTATATGTCGCCGTTTGAAGTAGCTTCCGACTGCGACGTTGTTGAGGTCGGCAAAAAATATCCGGATTTACTTATACGCGGAGGAATCGACAAGCGCGTTTTAGCGTCGGGCAGAGACGCAATCGATAAAATGATAGACAGAATTATGCCGGTAATGAAAAAGCGCGGCGGGTATATACCGACGAGCGACCACGGCGTGCCGGAAGAAGTCCCGTTTGAAGATTATCTGTATTTCAGGAAAAAGATGCTGGAGTTTAAAGATTAAGAACAGGGTTTTTATTTTATATTTTATTTACTTGAAAAACGTTCTTCGCGGCGTGAATTTTTTCTGATTTCCGCCGGAAGAACCGGACCCGGTAAATTTAAAATCCGGCTTTCTCGCGCTCTCGTATTTTTCGTACGCGAGTATGATTTTCTGCACGAGCTTATGCCGTACGACGTCTCTGTCAGTAAAATAATGCGCGGCTATATCGTTGATATTTTTTAAAATCTTTACGGCTTCGACAAGTCCGCTTTTTGTGTCTCCCGGCAAATCTATCTGAGTTATATCGCCGGTTATTACGGCTTTCGAGTTAAATCCGAGACGGGTCAGAAACATCTTCATCTGCGCGGGAGTGGTGTTCTGCGCCTCGTCGAGTATGACGAACGAATCGTCGAGGGTTCGTCCGCGCATGTATGCGAGCGGCGCGATTTCTATTATATTGCGTTCGGCGTATTTCTGATAGCCTTCGTAGCTCAGCATTTCGTAAAGCGCGTCGTAAAGCGGCCTTAGATACGGGTCGATTTTATTCTGTAAATCCCCCGGCAGAAACCCGAGTTTCTCGCCAGCTTCAACGGCGGGGCGGGTTAGGATAATTCTGCTTACTTTTTTGTTTTTCAAGGCGTTCACGGCCATTGCGACCGCAAGAAAAGTTTTGCCCGTACCGGCGGGGCCGACTCCGAAAACAATAGTGTTTTTCTTAATCGCCTCGACGTAGCCTTTCTGACCGATTGTTTTGGCTTTTACGGGTCTCCCTCTCGCGGTTATGCACACGACGTTGTTATCGAGACCCGAAAGCTCGCTTTTTCTCCCGTCGCTTATCATAGCCATAGCGTAATTTATATTCTGCTCCGTTAAAATCTCGTTAAAATTAAGCAGATTCATGAGATAATCGACGGTATCCGAAGCTTTTATTATATTCTCTTCGCTTTCACCCGAGATTTTCAGCCTGTCTCCGTCCTGATTTGAAATCTTTACCTCAAATTCGTTTTCGATTGCGTTTATATTGCAGTCGAGTTCGCCGAAAAGATAGGAAATCTTTTCGGGATATTTTATATTCAAGTATTTTTCCGTCATAAAATTTTTTACCCCCGCCTTTTTAATAATTATTAAATATTAATCATTAATTAATATTTCCGTTTCTTCCGCTATGTTTTCTATGAGTTCGACGGTACACGACATATAAAAATAATCTTCCGTTATTTCTTCCTCGAAATGTTTTGACTTTATATCGATAATATTTTCGTCTGAACCGAACCTACTGTCTATTATACTATTTATTTTGGAAATTGCAATATCTTTTGCCGTATTTCGGCTGATTTTTTTGTTTTTTATTTCAAATTCGCTGTAAAAAGCCGTTGAAATTTTAATCGGGAGAACGATAACGTCAAAAAGAGTAAGGTTTTTCGTCTCTCTTGTCCTGTCATATTCGGGATAATTTACGCCGGCGTTCAAATACAGATTTATATTTCTGCCGAGAATATTTAAACTGCGCTTGCCCGCCGTGTTCCCTGTATAATATTTTTCGGACGAATTAAGAGGGATTATAACTTCTACTTTTCTTATCGTTTCGGCGACGGCTTTCCCCGCTGCGCGCTTTATTCTTATGCCCAGCATTTCGGACTCCGTAACTCCGCTGATTAAAACCTCGCCTTTTTGAACCGTGGTTTCCTCTCCGGCGACCCGTTCGCCTTCGTAAGCGTCTATAAAAATTATTTTCCCCGTTTTCGACGCGGTTATATTCGCGGGAGTCGTCCTGTCGATTATTTTTTCCGCGGGTTCGGCTTTTTTCACCTCGATATTCGCGACTGTGCCTTTTATATTAACGGCGAGCCAGGAGATTTTGCCGTTTGAGGCGAGTATTATTTTGTTCTGGATTTGCGCGGAGTCTATATTTTTAATCAAAACCCCCGGTTTACAGCCGAATCTTTCGAGCATTTCTATAATTTCCATGTCGCTGTGATAATCTGACCTTGATATTTTGACGTCCCAGACGAAAAACGTCGAGGTATAAATTAAAGCGGCGCCTATGAGAGTTCCGGCATATATTCCCAGGCGGTATTTATGCCTCGCCAGTAAATATCTTACGCCGGTTTTGTCTATAATTTCGCAGTCCGTATTTGTTTTAGCGGCGATTTTTTTCAGCGTTTCCTCATTTGCGTAGCGCGAGGACATTTTTATACGCAGCGCGCCGGTTTTATTTTGGTCTTCACTCTTTGATTCTTCTTTTTCGATTCCCCAAAACCTGACGTTTAAATTCATCAGCATATTTATAAATCTCTCCGGTTTTACGCCGGCAATTCGAACTGAGACGTATCCGAACAAAAAATGATAAAGCTTTACAAGAAACATAAATATCCCCCTCGTATAATATAATATATTCTACATAGTAAACTCGACGTTTTTGATAAATCCCCGAACGGCCAGGACGTTTTTTGTCAGGTTGCTTAAAGTAAGAGTCCTGCCCGAAATATTTATGCGGCAGAATTTTGTTTCCAGAAGTATATTTTCAGCCGCGTAAGACAAAAGGCCGGTACAGCCGTCGATTGTGATTTCGCGATTCCCCCTGATTTGAATGGACGGGAAATTTTTAAAAGTTCCCTGCGGAAAAGACAGAACCTCTGCGAGTTTGTCGTTTCCTCCGAAATCTTCGGATTTATTATTTTTCGTTTTAATAAATTTCAAAATATTTTTACCCCCCGGGATTATATTTGCTTAATATAAAATTTATGCGAATATTTTTTATAAAATTACAATAAATATTAGTAATATTCATATAAAGGCGGGGATTTGCGATTAAAAAAATAAACAAAGTTCTGTTTTCTCTGTTTGTTTCGGCGTTTATGATTTATATTATAAAATATCCGAAAGAATCCGGAGATATAGTGATAAGGGGTTTAAATTTATGCTATCTCGTTATAATCCCGGTGATTTTCCCGTTTCTCGCGTTTTCAAAAATGTTTATCGATTCTTATATATTTAAAGTCTGCGGACGTTTGCTGAACAAACCCGCGAAGTTTTTGTTTTCCGTATCGGGAGATTACGCCAACGCCTTTTTTATCGGCGCGGCCGCGGGTTTTCCCGTCGGGGCTAAAACTGTGAGCGAAGTATATCTCGCGAATAAAAACAATAAAAGTCATGCCGTAAACAAAAACGAAGCCGAGAGGACTCTCGCGTTCTGCAATAACTGCAGCGTATCTTTTGCGGTTTCAGCCGTCGGCATAGCGGTTTTCGGAAGTTTTAAAACCGGACTCGCTTTGTTTTTTATTCAGCTGTTTGCGGCAATTATTACGGGGATTATTATCAGATTTATTTTTAAACCGGAAAGGGAGGTTTTCGCCTTTTCTGAATCCGGTAAACGCGGCGGGAGTAATTATACCCCCCGGGAAGAATCTGATTTCGCCGAAATATTATCGGATTCGGTAAACGCTATTTTAAACGTCTGCGGAACGGTTCTGTTTTTCTTTATCGCGGCCGATATAACTCTCGAATATCTGAAATTTCTGCCGTTTTTTTCTTCGGATTTTTTCAAAATCTTGATTCCGGGGATTTTCGAAATAAGCTCGGGAATAAATTCTCTGGTAAATTCGGACGTTTCGGCGTATTATAAATTGATATTCGCGTCTATAATATTATCATGGTCGGGTATATCTGTCCATTTTCAAATTATGAGCGCGATAAAAATAAAAGAGAAAAATGTCGGATTTTCTCTCAAACCCTACTTTACAGGAAAGATAATTCATGCTATAATATCAATAGGGGCGACTCTGTCAGCCGTGAAATTCGCGCCCGGTTTAATAGATTTGATAAAAATCAACGAAATCGCCGCGTCGACTGCCGGAAGTCCGGTTCTAAACAAATTAGCCGGCCTCGGCGCATATACCGGCGCGCTTGCCTTAACTTTTATCGTTTCGCTCGCCGTTATGAGTTCGGCGTTTATTCTGGTGATTTTATCCGGATTATTCCGCGGGCTTTGCAGAATTTACAGAACGCGCGGAAATCCATAAAAAAACGAAAGGAAATTTTATGAGAGGAAAATTCAAAAATACGGAGAATATAGAAAAGCGGTGCTGTTACTGCGAACACGCGGCGCCAATACGGGAAACGACGGGATATATATGCAGGAGAAAAGGCGTCGTGAGCTATAATTTCGCGTGCGGGAAATTCGCTTTCGACCCGATTAAATTATCCCCGGTTCTTCCCGCAAGACAGTTAAGGTTCTCGCCCGAAGATTTTAAGATTTAAAATTTTATATATAATTTTTTAACTGATTGGACTGGTCAAGATTGAGGATAAGAAGGATGCTCAAAGAATTTAAGAAGTTCGCTTTTAAAGGCAATATAATAGACCTGGCAATCGGCGTGATTATAGGCGGGGCGTTCGGTAAAATAGTGACGTCGCTCGTTTCTGATATAGTCATGCCCCTGCTGACGCTCGTAACCGGCAAAATAAAATTCGAGAATTTATTTATCGCTCTCGACGGTAAGAAATACGACAACATAGAAGCCGCTAAAGCGGCGGAGGCGGCGACGCTCAATTACGGACTGTTTATAACGTCGGTCGTGGATTTTCTGATAATCGCGGCGTCTATATTTATCGCGCTCAGGCAGATAAACAGGATTCAGGACAGATTCAAGACGAAAGAAGAGGCGAAGCCCACCGTCAAGGAATGTCCGTTCTGCAAGACTTCGATACATATAGAAGCGTCAAGGTGTCCGAACTGCACTTCCGATATCGTTATAGAAATAAAAACCGAAGAACCCGAAGAGGGCGAAAAAACGGGAGAGGATAATTAATCCTCTCTCTTTGCTTTAAAATAAAATAAAATTATATTATTTTTCTATTGCATTATCAGTTAAAATATTGTATAATGAAACATTGTATAAAAATATTTATTTATAATTATTGTAAAGGAGAAGATTTTATTAATGACAGGTAATTTAAACAGTACAAAAAAATTAGCGGGGATAGCGGTTTTCAGCGCGATTATTATAACTCTGCAGTTAATCGCGACTTTTGTCAAGTTCGGGCCGTTTGAAATCACTCTCGCGCTTGTTCCCATTGTTGTCGGGGCGGCGGTATACGGAATGGGCGCGGGAGCTTTTCTGGGCGGTGTGTTCGGCGCCGTGACGCTTATAGCGGGTATATTCGGCTGGTCTCCCGGAACTAATATTCTCTGGACTATGAATCCTCTGCTTACGACGGTTCTTGCCGTCGGAAAAGGAGCGGCGGCGGGATTTTTCGCGGGGGCGGTTTATATTGCGGCCGCGAAAAAACATGCCGCGCTGGCTTCCGTTCTGGCGGCGATTATGTGCCCCGTCGCAAACACCGGCGTATTTTTGGTCGGTATGATTTTGTTTTACAAAGATACTTTAACCGAGTGGGCGGGAGGAACGCTGACTCTGTCCGCCGTAATGTTTACGATTCTCGGCGTTAATTTTTTACTGGAGTTCGGCGTCAACGTGGTGTTAAGCCCGGTAGTCTCGCGGATTCTCAAAATACGCGCGAATTTTAAATAAAATAATAATAAAAGAGGTCTGTTTTTTTATGATAATAGAACCGAAAATAAAGGGTTTTATCTGTATTACGGCTCACCCGAAAGGCTGCGCGAAGAATATAGAAAATAACATAAAATATCTTTCCGGAAATAAAAAGCTTGAAATCGGGAAAATAAAAAACGTTCTCGTTATAGGGTGTTCGGCGGGTTACGGACTCGCTTCGGCTATGGCGGCGAGTTTTTCTATGGGCGCGAAAGTTATCGGGGCAGCTCTCGAGAAAAACGCGCAGAAAGAACGGGGAAGAACGGCGAGCGCGGGTATGTATAATCTCGCGGCCTATAAAAAAGAAGCGGATAAAAGGAATCTTGATTTGGATATAATTATCGGCGACGCTTTCGCAAATAAAACAAAAGAAAAAGTCTGCGATATAGTAAATAAAAATAAAATCAAAATAGATTTGATTGTATACAGCATAGCCTCTCCGATAAGAATCGACCCGGAAACCGGCGTAAGATATAATTCCGTTTTAAAGCCCATAGGCAAAGAATATAAATCCAAAGGCATAGATTTAACGGGCTTTAAATTAAACGAGACTCTTATACAACCCGCAAGCGAGGACGAAATCAAAAACACAATAAAAGTAATGGGCGGCGAGGATTTAGAACTCTGGGTCGATGTTCTGGCGGAAAATAATCTTTTGAGCGAAAACGCATCCGTAGTATCTTATTCTTATATAGGTCCTCCCGTAACTCACGATATTTATCTCAACGGCTCTGTCGGCGCGGCGAAAAAGCATTTGAAACAAACCTCGGATAATTTAAATAAAAAATATAAAATCAAATCTTATGTTTCGGTGAATAAAGCTCTGGTTACTCAGGCGAGCGCCGCGATTCCCGTACTGCCGCTTTATATTTCTCTTTTGTTCAAAGTCATGAAGGAAAAGAATATCCACGAAGGCTGCATAGAACAGGCTTACAGAATGTTCGAAAAGTTTCGGGACGCAGAAGAAAGCAAAGATTTTAATTTGACGGACGAAGACGGATTTATAAGACTGGACGATTTGGAAATGCGCGAGGACGTACAAAAAGAAGTCGCGGACAGATGGGAAAAAGTCACCGACGGGAATCTTGGAGAATTGGCCGATTCGGACGGTTACCGAAAAGATTTTCTGAATCTTTTCGGTTTTGGTCCGGACGGCGCAGATTACTTCGGTGAAGTCGGAGAAGATGAAATCGAAATCGATACAAAAAGGTTGGGGATTATAGAAATTTGATTTATATTAAGGCAAAGAGGAGAATTTGTTTATGGCGTTAACTATAAATTTTAATAATAGCGCCGATGAAAATGCGGCATATATACATCTTAAAAATTTATATCCGGCAAGCAGAATAATAAAAATTGATAAAGATTTCGACGAACTTCTCGAGGAAGCTGAAGATGAATATTTACTTGAGCTTGCCGAACAGCGCATGAGAAACGGCGGCATGGTTATTTCACAGGCTCAAATGAGAAAAAAGCTGGGTATAAGCCAAAAAGACATTGATGAGACGGAGGCTGATTTTGATTGAGGTTTGAGCTTGCGTATATTCCCGAAGCGGATAAAGAATAAAATAAAACATAAAGGATAAATAAAAAATATGGGTTGTTTTACCGAAACTGATATTCTTCTGCCGAAAGAGGCGAAAAATCCTGAATTTATGACGAAATGGAGCGTTATCGCCTGCGACCAGTATACTTCGGATATTTCATACTGGAATAAAATAAAAGAGTTTACCCGGGATAATATCTCCTCGCTTAATTTGATTTTTCCGGAAATATATCTCGAAACGGAATCGGAAGAAGAAATAAACTCCAGGATTAAAAATATTGCCGAAACTATGATTCGGTATGAAGAAAATTTTGTCCGTTACGAAAACGCGATGTTTTATATAGAACGGACGCTTAAAAACGGAGAGGTCAGACGGGGTATAGCCGGAGCCGTCGACCTCGAGGAATACAGCTATAAAAAAGATTCCAAAGCGAAAATAAAATCGACTGAAGAAACAGTTTCTTCAAGACTGCCGCCGCGAATAAAAATCCGTGAAAATTCTGTGTTTGAACTCCCCCACGCCATGATTTTGTACGAAGATGAAAAAAATACTCTGATAGAGGAGATTTTAAAAAATCGCGGGGATTTCAAAAAAGTCTATGATTTCGGGCTTATGCAGGGCGGCGGGAAAATAGCGGGATATAAGCTCGATGAAAAAAATATAGATTTCGTGAAAAATATCACCCGGGATTTTGCTTTCGCAGTCGGAGACGGGAATCATTCGCTCGCCGCAGCGAAAGAACACTGGGAAAATATTAAAAGAAACCGGGAAATTAAAAATCCGGATACTCACCCCGCAAGATACGCTCTCGCTGAAATCGTTAATATATATGACGAATCGCTTGAATTTGAGCCGATATACAGGATTTTATTCGGCGTAAACCCGGCCGACGTAATAAAAAAATTTACGGAAATCAGCGGCTGCGGCTCTGATTTAAACCCGCATAAATTCGGGATTTATTACGGCGGCGAATATTACCCGGCGGAGATTAAATCAGGATATAATCTGCCCGTGAAAACTTTACAGGAATTTCTCGACGGATATATAGAAAAATACGGCGGGCGTATAGATTATATCCACGGCAAAACCGAAGCGAAAGAACTCGCGAAGCAAAAAAACTCGGTAAGCTTTATTTTTGAGACCGTGAAAAAATCAGAACTGTTTGCCGCGGTGAACAAAGACGGCGTTTTACCGCGCAAGGCTTTTTCTATGGGAGAAGCGGACGACAAAAGATTCTATACCGAATGCAGAAAAATTAAAAATTAATAAAGGAGAGGCGTTGGATTCATGGAAATTAAAGTAACGATTACAATGGAAAACGGCGGAGTTATAACGGCGGAGCTTTACCCCGATACCGCCCCGGTTACCGTTGAAAATTTTGTAAAACTCGCGAAAGAGAATTTTTACGACGGATTAATTTTCCACAGGATTATCCCCGGATTTATGATACAGGGAGGCGACCCGAACGGAACCGGAAGAGGCGGTCCGGGATATACGATAAAAGGCGAATTTGATTCGAACGGATTTAAAAATGATTTGAAACACGAACGCGGAATTTTGAGTATGGCGAGAACGCAGGAGCCCGATTCGGCGGGTTCGCAGTTTTTTATAACGCTGAGGAACTGCCCTCATCTCGACGGTCATTACGCGGCGTTCGGGAAAGTAACGTCGGGTATGGAAGTTGTCGACGCAATCGCAAAAGCAGAACGCAACGAAATGGATTTTCCGTTGGTTGAACAGAAAATAAAATCGATTGAAGTTATGTAAATATGATTAATATTGAAAATAAAAATTTTAAATAAATTTTAAAAATAAAAAAAGAGAGGTTTTATTAAGTTATGAAAAAAGATTTAATTCTCGGAATAGCGCATACCGGTCACTTCACCGCGCAAATGGACAAAATGCTTGAGTTTTACTGCGATAAACTCGGATTTAAACACGCTTTCTCAATCAAAGACGAGGACGGGAATAATTGGATAGAATATATAAAGCTCGCGGACAATTCTTTTATTGAGCTGTTCTATTCTTCGCCCGAAAAAGTCGCGGGACCCGACGTGAAATATCATCATATCTGCATAAGAGTAAGAGACATACACGAGGTCGCGGAGCATTTAAACGCAAACGGAGTACCCATAATCTGGGGTGGTCCGTCTATGGGTAAAGACAAAAACTGGCAGTGCTGGTGCGAAGACCCCGACGGAAACAAAATAGAGTTTATGTATATATCCCCCGAATCCCCTCAGGCAAAAGCGTAAACAAAAAATATAACGCATTGAGAAACTCCCCGTTCTGCGAGCAGTCCGGGGAGTTTTGCCGTTTGGCGATTAAAATTTAAATATTTTTGTTATTTAAATTGCAAAATATAAAAAAATATATTATAATATTTTTATAATATATAAAACGAAAGGGAAACTTTATGAAATCAGATGGCATAAATAATAAAACTGATAAAATAAACTGTATGCATTGTAAATATTTCAGTATCACATGGGACCCGAAGCATCCGAGGTCGTGTAAATTATACGGGTTTAAATCGTCCGGTATGCCGTCGGACACGGTTTATAAATCGTCCGGCGCGCCGTGCGACGGGTTCATAAAAAAATAATTTATTTAAAATTAATTAATTAAATATTAAGAGGAGAAAAAATTTATGACAAGCAGAGAAATCGTAAGAAACTCAATCAAATTTAAGGGCGCGCCGAGACTGCCGGTCAGTTTTCCGGCTGAATACGGCTATGAAAACGATTTATATTTCGCGGGAATGTGGCCTTCTCCAGATATGCGCATGAGTTCGGGCGTTGACGAATGGGGAAGCGTTTGGGGTAATATAGGCGTTTCTCATCTCGGAGAGGTGAGAGAGTTCCCGTTAAAATCGTGGGCCGATTTGACAGAAGAGATAATCCCCGATATCGACGACGAAAAAAGATGGGTCGTGATAAAAAATATAAGAGAAAAAGCCGGTGATAAATATTTACTCGTCAACGGGATTTCTATATATGAACGCGCGCATTTTTTGAGGGGGCTTGAAAACACATGGGCGGATATATACGAAGAACCCGAGAATTTATGCAGACTTCTCGATATACTCGTCGAAATGAATATAAAGGCGATTAAGCGTTACGCCGAAGAGAAAGCGGACGGTTATATATTCTGCGACGACTGGGGACTGCAGAACTCGCTTATGATAAGTCCGGAAAAATGGCGCGAGCTCTGGAAACCCCGATATAAAAAAATATACGAGACCGCTCACGAATACGGCATGGACGCATGGCTGCACAGCTGCGGATACATAAGCGAAATTCTCGGAGATTTAATAGACGCGGGTCTTGACGTTATTGACATGGACCAGCAGGAAAACATGGGGTTAAAATATCTCGGCGATAATTTTTCGGGAAAACTCACGTTTTATTCCCCCGCCGATATACAGACGATTCTGCCGACCGATAATATAGAACTGATTAAAAGTTATGTTAGAGACATGAAGAGATTATTGGGAACCGATAAAGGCGGATTAATCGCCAAATGGTACAGCGACCCCGTGGGCGCGGGTCACTCAAAAGAAGCGATTTGCGCGATGTGCGACGAGTTTTTGAAGTGATTTTTAAAATATTCTGCAAACAGACGTTAGATTATTTGATTTTGAACCGTATGTATTTATAGACGCGTCAAAAAAATTATAAATACAGAAAGGAGCGGATTTCGTATAAATACCGCGAGCGTAAAAAATACAGAAAATATAGAAGATATGAAAGATACAGAAGCCGGCAATAATTTTTACGATAAGTATAATCCGCTTATACGGTCTATAGTCTCGAGAATTTTAATCAGCGCGAAGCAAGCCGGAGATATCGACGACTGCGTGAACGGCGTGTTTCTTGAACTCATGGAAAAACTGCGTCAGTATAACGAAACGCGGGGAAGCATGGCGGCGTTCGTCGCGATAGTCGCAAGAAGCGCGGCTATTGATTATTGCAGGAGTAACGCGAGAAAACCCGGCGAGCTTGTCGGCGACGAAAATCTTGATTTTTTAGCCGAGCCTTTGAGCTTTGAAGAGGGCGTGGAGTTTAAGCTGCTTGTCGAGAGTATACTCGAAAGGCTTAATAAACGCGAACGGATTTTATTCACTATGAAATATATATTATTTTATACGTCTGAAGAAATCGCGTCGAATCTAAAAATCAAGAGAGGAACCGTTGATATGAGAGTTAAGAGATTAAAAGACAAAATCAAAAGCTTTTTGACAAAAGGAGGAGTAATTTTATGAGTAAATATTCAGAATATTTTACTGCGAATATAAGCGACGAAACAATGGCGAAATTAATCGACGAGACCCTGCGTTTTGAGAAAAACAATAAAACGAACAAATCAAAAATTAAATCCATAGCGTTTAAAATAATACCTGCGGCGGCTGTGTTTCTATTGATTATAGGCTTGGCGAATCTTACGGGGGTATTAAATCAAAACGGCGTCGAAAATATATTTACTCCGGGAGCGGGGGCGTCGCTTGAAGGGTTTACGGATACTGAATTGGCGGAAGTTGCAGATGATAATTGGACCGAAGTCCTGCTGCACATTCCGGTCGGAGAAATAATTTTTGAGGTGCCTATGGGTCAAGCCCCCGTACAAAACGACGACGGTTCAATCACTTTACCCGGAGGGGGGAGTTTCAAGCAGATATTTGGAGAACCACGGATAATCATCTCGCCGTCTGTTGAGGTTCACGGAGCTACAATCACGGTTGGAAGCGGAACGGTTATCGAACGCGACGGAAGTATAAAATTAGACCGTCCGGAAAATAAAGGCAAAAGCATAATTATAGTATCTTCCAACGGAATGGTTGTTGCGGTCGATGAAAACGGGGAAACAACGATAGACGGTATGACGATTGATGAACTTGAAAAAGATTTGCGAGAAGAACGACAAGAGCTTTTTGAAGGAGATAACGGGGAAGAAGAAAAAAGAAAAAACGAAGAAATACTCAAAAGAAAAGAAGAGGAAATTCGCAGATTTAAAGAACGCATGAGCGCCAGGATGGATTTTGCGGCGGACATAAATCCCGAGGATTACCGAGGCTGGCTTATAGTGGGCGATAATTTAATAAACTCTCCGTTGGTTCAGGGGAAAGACAATAGATTTTATCTTGAACACGGCTTTACAGGCAGACCGAGCTCGTCCGGCGCGATATTTCTTGATTCGAGAAACAATCCGGATTTCCACAGTAATTATAATACTGTGATTTACGGTCATAATATGCTTGACGGTTCAATGTTTGCGCCTGTGACGGAGTATTTGACCAATAAAGAAGCGTTTGACAGCGGCACGATAAATTTATATCAGGACGGCGTCGTATATGTGTATGAGATATTCTCTGTAATCACGGAAGCCGAAAATGTGAATACAGAGAATATAAATGCAGAAATATGGGATATGTATATGTCGGATATACCGGGTTTGCGGGTGGAGTTTGCAGACAGCGATGATTTTATAGAGTACGCGAACGGTTTGCAGTCGAGAAGCGTATTTTATAAAGAAATCCCGATAAACGCCGATTCGCGTATCGTAACGCTGCGCACGATGGGGAATAGTATGGACCCGAGAATACACGTCGCGGTCAGCGGGATTTTATTAAGCGTGTGGGCCGACCGCCATTATGATTAGTAAAAAAATATTTTTATAAAATGATATTTACAAGTTGACTTCTGCGAATAAATATGATATAATGGGGTATAAATACAAGGGGAGCGCGCTAACGCTCCCGATTGTACGCATTGGCCGCTTAAAAGGCGGCAGGCTTCGCGGTATTAAATTAAGTAAACGCCGCTAACCTTTGTTCGGAGGGCGGCGTTTACTCTTTATCTTTATGGATTTATTCTTTGCCCTCTTTACGAAAGAGGGCTTTGGCTTATTTTTAATTCTTGACACGCTTGGATTTATAGTGTAAAATAAAAGAAAACCGTTTGGTTTACGGTTTTCTTTCTGTTATTTATTTTGCGTTGTCCGTGGATTGTCCGGATTTGTTTTTTGATTCGGTTTTGCTTTGCATTTGATTTGATTTATCCCGGTTTTCCGCTCCGCCGCTTTTGTTCTTGTTTTTATCTTTTGACTTTGCCATGAAAAAGCATACACCTCCGAAATTAACTTATTTAAATTTTTTAAATTAAATCGCTTTATTTATATTTTTAACGTTTTTTCTAATATTATACAAAGGAGATAAAATTTTTATGTTGTATCCGTTAAAATTAAAGCCCGTCTTAAAAGATAATATATGGGGGGGTAAACGTCTCGCTTCTGAATATGGCAAATCAAAGGTTCAAGACAAAAAAATCGCCGAATCCTGGGAATTGACAGTACACAAAAACGGCGTGAATATCATAGAAAACGGCGAATATGCAAACAAAACCCTTGAAGATTTATTTAAATCTGATAAATCGATTATAGCGCCCGATTATAAATCTGATAAATTTCCCCTGCTTATAAAATTTATCGACGCGGAACACGATTTATCAGTACAGGTTCACCCCGACGATATTTACGCCGCAGAACATGAGGACGGCGAACTCGGCAAAACTGAAATGTGGTATATTATAGACGCCGCGCCGGGGGCGAAAATAGTTTACGGGTTAAATGCAGATTATACCCGCGAGGATTTACAAAAGCTTATAGACCGCGGCAGATTTGAGGAATGTCTGAATTATATCGAAGTTAAACGAGGGGAAGTTTATTTTATCCCCGCGGGTCTTGTTCACGCAATCGGCGCCGGGATTTTAATAGCCGAAGTACAGCAGAATTCAGACACGACATATAGATTTTACGATTATAACCGTCTTGATAGTAACGGCGAGCCTCGCGAGCTGCATACAAAGCAGGCTCTTGACGTTTGCGTTAAGACAAAAACGGAAATTAATATTTCAGAGTCTTGCGAATATTTTTCGGCGGGAAAAATAATATGCGAAAACGGCGCTAAAGCTTTTGACGCGGGCGATTCTTTTGCGTCCGTTATCTGCGTTGAGGGTCGGGGAGAAATTATACATCAAAAAAATATTTATAAAATAAACAAAGGCGAGAGTTATTTTATCCCCGCGGGAAGCGGCAAATTTGAGATAAGGGGCAGTTTCGAGATTATTTTGACAAGATTATAAAAATAAATTCAGGCGTTCGCCTAAAAAATATAAAACTCCCGAAACCCTTGAAGTTTCGGGAGTTTACTGGTGGAGATAAGGAGAGTTGAACTCCTGACCTTCTGACTGCCAGTCAGACGCGCTGCCAGCTGCGCTATACCCCCTGATAATTTTACGATTTTAATTTTATGCCAATTTGCAACCGAAATGCAGGGGCGATTATCAATCGCCCGCCAAAATCGCGCAAACCACGCGGGCGATTAATAATCGCCCCTACGGCAAGGGTTTATTTTGTTCGCAATTTCGTATTATATATACATTTTAATATAAGCATTTTGATATGTCAAGATATTTTTATGAATTTTCTGTAACAAAAATATCTTTGCGTAAAATTATTATATCACACGTCCGCCGCGTCCGCGTATCTGTATCCGTTCTCGGCGATAAATCTTTTTCTTGCGGGTAAATCGTCCCCCAAAAGCGTGTCAAACATGATTTCAGTTAACCTCTCGTCGTCCTGGTTCACGCAGATTAATCTGCGCGTTTCCGGAGCCATAGTAGTTAGGCTCATCATGTCGGGTTCGTTCTCGCCCAGACCTTTCGAACGCTGCAGAGTATATTTTTTCCCGTTCAGCTTCCCGACTATATTATTTTTTTCTTTCTCGTTATAGGCAAACTGGATTTTATCTTTGCTCGTTATTTCAAAAAGGGGAGATTCGGCTATATAGATTTTCTTTAATCTTATCAGCGACGGCAAAAGCCTGTAGAACATAGTCAAAATAAGCGTACGGATTTGATACCCGTCCTCGTCGGCGTCGGTACAGATTATTATTTTGTTCCATTTAAGCTGATTTAAATCAAAGCCGGCTATGTCTTTGTTTGATTTTGTCTTTATTTCGACGCCGCAGCCGACGACCCGCAGCAAATCGACGATTATTTCATTTTTGAATATTTTCTCATAAGTAGATTTAAGGCAGTTGAGCGGTTTTCCCCTGACCGGGATTATCGCCTGAAACTCCGCGTTTCTCGCGAGCTTGCACGAAGTGAGCGCGGAATCCCCCTCTACGATATACAGTTCGCGTATATTAATATCTTTTGTCCGGCAGTTCACGAACTTTTCGACCCTGTTGCCGATTTCCATACCCGACGAAAGCTTTTTCTTTAAGTTTAATCTCGCGCTCTCCGCGCTTTCCCTCGAGCGTTTGTTTATTAAAATCTGCGCCGCGATTTTCTCCGCGTCCAACGGATTTTCGGCGAAATACACTTCAAAATTATGCTTTAAAAAATCTGTCGTCGCTTCGGCGATAAATGTATTTGTAATCGCTTTCTTCGTTTGATTTGCGTAGCTTGTCTGCGTAGAAAAAGAATTAGTTACGCATATAAGACAGTCCTCGACGTCCTGAAAGACTATTTTACTCTCGTTCTTATTATATTTGTTATTGTTTTTTAAGTATCTGTCGACGGCGAAAACAGCCGCGCTTTTCAGCGCTTTTTCGGGCGAACCCCCGTGTTCAAGATGCGAAGAGTTATGATAATACTCTATATTGGAGACGATATTTGAAAAACAGAGCGCGATTTGCATCACGACTTTATATTCCGGCTTGTCTTCCCTGTCTTTTCCGGTCCGCTCGCCGTTCCACATGACCGGCTTCGTTATATAATTTTCCCCCGCAAGCTCGCCTATATAATCCAGTATGCCGTTTTCGTATAGATACTCCGTCGTTATAAACCGATTTGTCTGCCTGTCCTGAAAATTCAATATAAATTTTATACCCGCGTTTACTATCGACTGTTTTTTGATTACCGTCTGATAATACTCATACGGGATATTTATATCGGTAAAAACGTCGATATCGGGTTTCCCATGCTGAATCG
>Ga0099364_10002437_pt1 | contig 29639 bp, 26 predicted proteins | sample TergutTh196P3_FD_73070 | JGI IMG/M metagenome (GOLD analysis project Ga0099364, IMG submission 73070) | Microcerotermes parvus P3 segment gut microbial communities from Pointe-Noire, Republic of the Congo - Th196 P3 | ecosystem: Host-associated > Arthropoda: Insects > Digestive system > Gut ...
ATAAATTGAATGGCTGGGCTGGATGGATTCGAACCATCGGGATGACGGAGTCAAAGTCCGTTGCCTTACCGCTTGGCGACAGCCCATTATGACGGCGGAAGCTGTAGCTTCCGCCTTTTTTATGGGGTGGATAATGAGAGTCGAACTCACGACCTCCAGAGCCACAATCTGGCGCTCTAACCAACTGAGCTATATCCACCGCGCTGCGTGCCTGATTTGGCGCGCTACAATATTATACCCAATTTGAAATCTTTCGTCAACCGGATTTTCAACTTTACGCAAACACTTTTTCCTCCGCGGCCTCCATTTCAAGGATTTCCTCATATTGAAGCTGGGATACGCCTGTGTTAAGCTTTGCCGTCGCAAGCATGAGCTTAATGCGGTTTTCTTGATTAATACGGCTTGCGCCGGGGTCGTAGTCGACGGCGACAATGTTCGCTTCGGGGAAATTATCCTTGATTTTTCTGACCATTCCCCTGGCGATGATGTGGTTTGGCAGGCACCCGAACGGCTGCGCCGAAATGATGTTATGGACACCCGAGTGAATCAGCTCCAGCATCTCAGCCGTCAACAGCCAACCCTCGCCCATTTTTACGCCGTGGTCAACATAGCCCTCCGACATGGTGACGACCTTTTCAAAATCCGCAGGGGCGGTGAATACGCCGTGGTTCTTTATGGTTTTTACCATCTGCCGCTGCTTTGCCACAAGGAATTTCGCGGCGATTTTAAACATGGTATAGCCCATGCTGCCGGCGCCGTAAATCTCCTTGTCGAACAGGCGGTTGAACACACAGTACATGACAAAATCAAGCAGCCCGGAATTCACAACCTCGGCGCCTTCGGATACAAGATACTCTTCCAGATTATTATTCCCAAGCGGCGCGTATTTCAGATAAATCTCGCCGACAATTCCGACCTTGACCTTTTGGACGCTTTTATCTACCTCAATATCTGAAAAATCGTTCAGGATTACCTTATAGTTGCGGTTCAGTCTTACAAACAACGGCGTTTCCATCTGGTGCAGGAGCTTTTCCGTCCATTTTTCAACGAGCGCCTTCGTATCGCCCTTGTTTTTTTCATAGGGAATCACCTGATTGCTGATACACATCAGGAAATCCGCATACAAAAGCGAATACACGATTTTTGTGAAAACCCGAAACGATATTTGAAACCCGCTGTTTTTTTCAAGCCCCGAGAAATTAAGCGATACCACCGGAACCTGAGAAAATCCGTTTTTCAAAAGAGCTTTCCGCAAAAGGTATATATAATTCGATGCCCGACAGCCGCCGCCCGTCTGCGTAATCAAAAGTGCGGTTTTATCGATGTCGTATTTCCCGCTTTTAAGCGCGTCTATAAACTGCCCGATGACAAGCAGCGCGGGGTAGCATGTGTCATTATGTACGCTTTGAAGCCCTTCCTCGGCTATCCCCTTGTGATCTGTTTTTAACACCTCGACGTTGTAGCCGTCCTGCCGGAACACCTTTGCGATCAAATCAAAGTGAATCGGCAGCATTTGCGGAACTAAAATCGTATGCGTTTTCTTCATTTCCTTTGTAAACGCAACCCGTTCTATTACACCCTCTCGATTCAAACACGCGCACCTTCCCTCTCGTTCATGGCCGCAAGCAGGCTTCTCATCCTGATTTTCGCGGCGCCCAGGTTGTTTATTTCGTCAATTTTTAAAAGCGTATATAATTTGCCGCTTTCGCGCAGGATATCGCGCACCTCGTCCGTCGTGACGGCATCTATGCCGCAGCCAAAGCTGACAAGCTGAACCATATCCATGTTGTCGTTTTCGGTTACAAACCGCGCCGCGTTATACATTCTGGCGTGGTACGTCCACTGGTTCAGCACGTTCAGCCGAGGCTTCCCATACAGATGACTCACGCAGTCCTCCGTCAGAATTACAAACCCGAGCGACGTTAAGAGATTGTCTATCCCGTGGTTGATTTCAGGATCTGCGTGGTACGGGCGCGACGCCATAACGATTACCTTCGCGCCGGTTTCCCGGGCAGTCTCAAGCGCACGCTCCCCCTGTAAAATAATATCCTCACGGAACCTGCGGTATGCCTCATACCCCTTTTTGGCCGCCATTTTCACTTCGGAAAGCGCAAGGTTCGGGATGACGCCCTTAAAAATCCCCATCGCCTTTTTGACAAACGCTTTTTCATCGTTAAGGCTCAAGTGCGGCGAAATAAAGCTGACCCTGCCGACGTCGCTCATGTTTGCCTTGATAAGCTCGGGATAATACGCAACGACGGGACAGTGAAAGCAATTATCCGAGATGCCCTCGTCGAAGTTGTAGCTCATGCACGGATAAAAGATGGTCTTGACGCCCTTTTGGATTAAATCCTCGATGTGCCCGTGTACCAGCTTCGCGGGGTAGCAGACCGTATCGGACGGGATTGTGCCCTGCCCTTTCATGTAAAGCTCCCGGCTCGACTGCCCGGAAAGCACGACCGTACAATTCAGGCTTTTGAAAAATTCAGCCCAGAACGGCAGGTTTTCGTACATATTGAGTGCAAGCGGTATGCCGATTGTGGCGCGCCCTCCGTCATGAAGCGGATAGTTTACGACATAATCGTATTTATACCGCATGACGTTCGGCAATTCCGCGGTCTTGGAGCGGCCTGCGCCGCGCTCGCATTTGTTGCCTGAAACAAACGGCTTATCGCTGTCTGCAAACGTGTTGACGGTCAGGCTGCATTTGTTGGTGCAGCGCTTGCAGACGGCGGGCGTCGCCGTGTGGGTGAATTTCTCGATTTTCTCCGCCGTGATAAGCCCGGATGTCTCCGGCTCGTGCTCCATCGCGTACAAAGCGGCTCCATAAGCGCCCATCAGCTCCGAGATGGAAAGCCGTATGACGTCGCGGCCCAGCTCCTTTTCAAAGCTTCGCAGCACGGCGTCGTTTAAAAACGTGCCGCCCTGAACGACGATATGCCCGCCCAGCTCGTCGGCGTTCTTCGCGCGGATAACCTTATACAGTGCGTTTTTGATAACGCTTACCGCAAGCCCCGCCGAAATGTCGCCAACCGTCGCGCCGTCCTTTTGCGCCTGCTTGACAGAGGAATTCATGAACACGGTGCAACGGCTGCCGAGGTCTACCGGCGCGTCGGCGAACAGCGCGAGCTTTGCAAATTCGCTGATTGGGTAGCCCAGAGACTTTGCGAATGTTTCGATAAACGAACCGCACCCGGACGAGCACGCTTCGTTTAAGATTACGCTGTCAACCGCGCCGTCCTTTATCGTAAAGCATTTGATGTCCTGCCCGCCGATGTCGATGATGAAATCGACCCGCGGGTTAAAATGCTTTGCCGCCGCAAAATGCGCCGATGTTTCCACCACACCGAAATCAACGCCGAACGCCGCCTGAACAAGCTCCTCGCCGTAACCCGTGACCGCCGACGACGTGATGGAAATCTTATCGCCGCATAGCTTTCGCATCCGCTCTATCTGCTCTTTTAGTACCGGCAGCGGGTTACCCGCGTTGCCTATGTAATGCTTGTATAAAAGGTTCCCCTCCGCGTCAATCAGCGCGACCTTCGTAGTCGTACTGCCCGCGTCGATTCCGAGATACGCCTTTCCTTGATATGTAGCAATATCGCGCTCCAAAACGCCCATTTTCGCGTGGCGCGCCTGAAACCGCGCGTATTCATCCTCATTTTCAAACAGCGGCGGCATACACTCAAGGCTGCTGCCGGATTCGTCCGTACCGGAAAGCTTTGCATTAAGCTCATCAAACGTAAGCGATGCGGAGTCCGGCATATTCCCTGCGTAATAAGCGGCGCCAAGCGCTACGAAATAAGGAGCCAGCGCCGGGAATATCGCGTTTTTCTGCGTGAGACCCAGCACCTGTGTGAACCGCTTTTGCAGCCCTTTCAGAAATGAAAGCGGGCCGCCTAAAAACAGCACGTTGCCCTTGATTTCGCGGCCTTGCGCCAAACCCGTTATCGTCTGGTCGACGACGGCCTGGAAAATACTCGCGGCGATATCCTCTTTGCGCGCCCCTTGGTTTAAGAGCGGCTGGATGTCGCTTTTCGCGAACACCCCGCACCGCGAGGCGATGGGGTAGATTTTCTCGTACCCGAAGCTTAATTCGTCAAGCTCATCCGCCGTGATGTTCAAAAGCGTCGCCATTTGATCGATAAACGCGCCCGTGCCCCCGGCGCATGTGCCGTTCATGCGCTCCTCAAGCGTACCCTTTAGAAAGATGATTTTCGCGTCCTCGCCGCCAAGCTCGATTACAACGTCGGTTTGCGGCACGACCCGTTTTACGGCTCCCGCGGTGGCAAAAACCTCCTGCACAAATTCAAGTCTTGCGTTTTTCGATATGCCAAGCCCTGCGGAACCGGTCACCGCAACCTTCAGCTCATGCCCGCGCAAGAGGGCGGAAAGCCCGCCGATATGCGCGAGCGTCATCTCCCGGACCTTTGAAAAATGCCGTTGGTAGCTTTTTTCTATGATTTTATCATCGTCGTTCAGCACGACCGTTTTCAGCGTCGTGGAGCCGACGTCAATCCCAAGCTTATAACTCATGCCCCTTCATTTAACCCCTGGAACCTGTATTTATAAATGAAAAATACCGGAGCGGCGCGGGGATTTCTCACTGATAAATACAGGCTCTTTCCTTCTTTTCGTTGTCATCCTTACTATACTTCAAATATGCTTTTGCGTCAATAGAAATGCATGAATAAATTGCAAAATAAATAGGTGAATTTAATAAATAAATTTCTTTTTTATGTTAAAAACAACCAAATCCTGCCGAACAGATGGCAGCGTTACAAAATCCTCACAAGAATCAGGCGGCGCGCGTATACTGGAGCAAAGCCTTTATGGAGGTGTAAATTATGGGGTGGTGGTTCCGCAGGCGCAGGCGGCGTTATTATTATAATTATGGTTTTCGCATGCCGGGCATTGCCATTGCGTTTGGCGCGGGCCTTTTTCTCGCACTGTTCGGCTCAATAAAGATTGCCCTGCTGATTGCAGCTATCGCCATAGTTTACTGCATTTTTTGCAGGCCGTGGTAGAGCGTGCCGTGATAGAGCATTCAATTTTTATTTTTAAGGTGGTGTACAAATGAAAGTCGTCGTTGTAAAAAGCCCGAAATTTTTGGCGCCGGTACTGCGTCTCATCTTTAAAATCAAGAAGGAACGTGATACATAAAACCGCGCGGAACAGAGAATGAGCCCACTTTTTAAGTGGGCTCATTCGTGTTTTGGGCGTCGCGCCCCGCAATCTCGTAAAGCGCGTCTAAGTCAAGAATCGTAACATTGCTGCGGTGAAAATCGATGATGCCCTGATTTTTCAGGTTTACAAGCTCCCGCGAAAGCGACGGCCTTGCGACCGAGAAAAACTCCGCTAGCCTGTCGCGATTAAGCGGCATATGAAAAGAGCGGCTTCCCGACAGCTCATACAATTCGCAAAGGTACATCGCGATTTTTGTCTTTAAATCGGGTGCGGTAAGATACAAAATCTTCTTTCCAAGCATAAGCGCCCTGTCGGACAACAGCCGCAGGATATTTTTTACAATCCCCTGGTGCGCCTCGCGCCCTGTACAGTTCTTTCCGCACGGTGAAAGGAAAAAATCACCGGAAAGGTAGAGCACCTGCGTGTCCTTGTCGGCGACTACGCGATGTTCCAAGCCGGCGCCCGTGGCAAACACGACGGCTTCGCCGAAAAGCTCGTTTTTTCCGATATTCGCTACGACCCCCTGCTTGCCTCCGGGGCCCTCGTCACAGACCTTGAGCGAGCCGTCAAGCACAACGCCGAGGTTATGAATCGGCTCGCCTTTGTCGCCGACACACTCCTCGGAGCCGTAGGTCTTGATTGTCGCGACGATACATGGCAGGATATCCGCTATCTGCTCCTGCGTAAGCCCCTCGAAAATTGTATTCTTGCAAAGCCCGGCGGTGATTTCCCGGTCTATTTTCAAGCCGCCCACCCTTTCGCAACGTTGGTTACCTGCTATTATAGGATATCGGCGCCTGCTTGTCAAAGTAAAAGCTTAAAGAGCGAGAAAATATCCAATACTTGACATATTGTACCGTAACAGTTAAAATGCGAATAGGAACCATTACCAACTAGATTGGAGACAGAAATGCTCAGATTGTTTAAATTTTGCCTGATACCGGCTCTTTTGGCGCTGGTGCTGTGCGCCTGCGCCGTTCCGGCAAGCACAACAACCGCCCCGCGCGAAAAACTCTTGGTCTACGCAAGCTTTTACCCGATTTACGACCTTGCGAAAAAAGCCGCCGGAGATTTCGCGGAAGTCCGCTGCTTTATCCCCGACGGCACCGATCCGCATGACTGGGAGCCTTCTCCACGGGATATCGCCGGATTGAAGGAAGCCGACTTATTTTTATATTCCGGCATGGGGTTTGAGCATTGGGTATCGTCGGTGCTTTCCGGCCTTGGAAAGGACGCGCCGCCGGCGGTTGAAACATCCTTTTTGATTCAGGCGCTGTACGGCTCTCCGGGAGACAGCCATGACCACGACGAGCATGATGATCACGAGCATCACGACGAATATGACAATCACCACCACGATTCGCATGTCTGGCTTTCCCCCCGGCTTGCAAAGCTGCAATTTACCGCGATTTGCACAGCGTTAAAGGAAATTGATCCCGATAACGCGGAGGTATACGACGAAAACCTGAGAAAATACAGCGCGGATTTTGACAGGCTGGATAAGGATTTTAGAATCCTTCAATCCATGCCGAAAAAAATGATTGTGGTGACGCATGAGGCGTTCGGGTTTTTGTGCCGTGATTACGGGCTTGAGCAGGTTTCCATCGCCGGTTATTCCCCGGAGGACGAGCCCGACCCCGCGAAAATGGCACAGGTAATCGGGCTTGCGAGGGAGAACGGCGTCGCCGTCGTCTTTTATGAGGAGCTCACAAGCATTAAAATTGCGCAAACGGTTGCGAATGAACTGGGAGCGAAAATCCTGCCGTTAAGCCCGCTTGAGGGGCTTTCAAACGAGGAACGCGAAAACGGCGACGATTATTTTTCGGTTATGCGGAAGAACCTCGCCGCTTTGAAGGAGGCGCTCTCTTCATGACATCTTTGGAGCAAACGCCTGTACTCGAAACTGCCGGGTTGCTCTTCAGGTACGGCGACGAAACACTTTTGGCGGACGTCGGTTTCAGGATTATGCCCGGGGATTTCGTTGCGGTCACAGGCTCCAACGGCGCGGGGAAAAGCACGCTTTTGCGCCTGATTTTAGGCGAGCTCACACCGGCGGGAGGCGGTATATTCCTGTTCGGGGAGGATGCCGCGCGCTTCAAGGACTGGCCGAGGATTGGCTATGTGCAGCAGGCAAACCCCGCGTATGCAAACGGCTTCCCCGCCACTGTCGAGGAGGTCGTCCTATCAAATCTGTATTCGCGAATCGGGCTGTTCCGCACTGTCAAAAAAGCGCACCGGGAAGCGGTGCTACAAGCCCTTGACCTCGTCGGCATGCGGCAGTATAAAAGCCGGATGATTAGCGAATTGTCGGGCGGACAATTGCAGCGCGTCATGGTCGCAAGGGCGCTTGTGCCGGGTTGCGAGCTGCTCTTATTGGACGAGCCTGCCACAGGTGTTGACGCCGAAGCCGCCAAAAGCCTATACAGGCTCCTTGGCGGGATTAACAAAGACGGCATGACAATCCTCATGATTACGCATGACACGGAGCGAAGCGCGGAATATGTAACCCGTGTGCTCTGCCTTGAGGAAGGCACGGTCGTGGAGCTTGACCGCGAACAGCTTGCGCAGGAGCGCCTGCACAAACACAGACATCACTAGCGCTTTGACCAACCAGCTCTTATGATATCTTTTCTACTGCCGCCCGGAGCACTAAGGAGGCAAACCGCTTTGGAAATATTCGCGTATGATTTTATGCAGAAGGCGTTTTTAGCCGGTATCGCCCTTGCGGTGATTATCCCGTGTATTGGCGTCGTGATCGTACTAAAGCGGCTTTCGATGATTGGCGACGCGCTGGCGCACACGTCGCTGGCGGGCGTTGCGGCGGGGCTGCTGCTTGGGATAAACCCTGTCGCGGGCGCAATCACGGTCAGCATGGCGGCGGCGCTCGGCATCGAGGGAATCCGCAAAAAGATGCCGAAGTACGCGGAGCTCTCCATCGCCTTCACGATGTCGGCGGGGATTGGCCTTGCCGGTATCTTATCCGGCTTTACAAGCGGCGCCGGGAACTTCAACAGCTTTTTGTTCGGCAGCATCGTTTCGATTGACGGCTTCGAGCTTGCGCTTGTGATTGTGACAAGCCTTGTCGTCCTGCTTGTGTTCATGCTGCTTTACAAGGAGCTTTTCTATGTGGCGCTGGACGAGCGCTCCGCCAGGATTTCAGGCGTGCCCGTAAGCATCGTCAATACTGTCTTTACTTTACTTACCGCCGCTACCGTATCCATTGCTTCAAGGACAGTTGGCGCACTGATTGTCTCATCCCTGATGGTCATACCCGTGACGTGCGCCATGCAATTTGCGAAAAGCTACCGGCAAACCGTTGTGTTAAGCGTTTTGTTCGCGGTTTGCTTTACCGTCGCGGGATTGTTCTTATCGTTTTACCTCGGCCTGAGGCCGGGCGCTACCATCGTACTGACAGGTTGCGCCGTGCTTGTCGTTATCCTTGTGACGCGAAACAAAAAGCGCGAAGCGCTTTAAGCCCGCGCTGACGCGCGGGCGCGATTCGGCTGTGCCGAATTGATTTCGCGTTACGGCGCAAAGAGAGAATATAGCCAATCAACTTGAAAAGCGAAGCAGGATTTACAAGGATTTTTGTCATCCTGCAAGGCAGCGGGAGGAGGCGGGCTGACGCCCGGCGACCGACGGCAGGCGGCGCTGGGGAGAAAAAAGACCGTAATGACGCTTTGGTTTTTAAACCGGCTGACCATAGAAGTAAGGGGAATTAATATGCGTAAAGTAACGTGGCCCGGCGGCCTAAAAAAAACAAAGCAGCGCGCCCTTGTGATGAACGCGCTTCAAAAAGCCGGAAAACCCTTAAGCGCACAGGAGCTTTTCGATTTGCTCCACAAGAGCGGCAACCCCCTGTGGTTTTCGACGATTTACAGGGCGCTTGACGCGTTTTTGGAGCACGGGGCGATACGGAAGGCGGCTGTGCGCGAGGACGGCGTCTCCGTGTATGAAATCAACGGAGGGCACAGGCATTACGCCGTCTGTATCGGGTGTGAGCGCGCCGTTGCGCTGCGCACCTGTCCGCTTGAGAGCTTCGCCCGCGATTTACAGGGCTTTCATGTCGTCGGGCACAGGCTGCAAATATCGGGGTATTGCGATAGCTGCTACAGTAAGCTTTAATGCGAATTTCACACCATATTACGTTAAATTTTCTTACCATAACACATTATAGCTTGCGTTATCGCTTCACATTTGCCTTGTCTGGCGCAAAATTTGACGAAGCTCAATCTCCACCCTTGCCGGAAAGCTTATCGATAAATTCCAGCACCGCGAGCTTCGGCGCGTATCTCGGCTGCTCTCCCAGCCGCTCCATCTGTTGCTCCACCGGCAGTTTTTCACTAGCGGCCGGTATGCAAAGCGGCGGGAACAGCACGCACCACCAGTTTTCGCCGCGGGCGCTCCCGATATACACGCGCACGGCGTCGTAGCGTCCTGCAGGCAGTATCAGCCCGTCGTATGTCTTCGTCTCAAAATACATATTTACAAGCTCGGCCTTTACGGGATAATCATACCCCGCGCGCAAAATCTCCTCCCGCGCCGCGTTCTCGATTTGCGGCAGCTCCCGCTCGACCGCTTGCTTTGCCTGTGCCTTTGAACGCGCCGGTAAAAACAAATCCGGCGACTGCTCCAGTATCCTGTCGCGAACCTTGAGCTTCAGCGCCTGGTCGACCTCGCTGTCGGAATTCGCAAGGATATGCAGCCTGAGCGACGCGCTTCTGATTTCGTCGCAATCCTTCGCAAAGCTTGTAAAGGACGTCAGGAATATCGAAAGCACCAAGCCGATCACAAGCGCAATCTCTATTTTTTTCATATGTAGAAATCCTCCCGCAATGTTTGTATCAACATTATGGGAGGATTTTCGGGTTGTATTCACTTTAAGTTTATTTTTTTCCTCATCAGCCATGTCGTGACAACGGGCCACACGATAATGGGCACAAGGTACCAGAAAAACGCGGCGATACCTATTATAATCACGGAGCCGCCCGGGTCGCTGCCCATCAAGTCCGGCATGATGCTCATCATGCTTACGTTTACAATTTGCCAGCCTATGCCGTCCGTATACTGAACGCTAAGCGGCACTAAGAACGTTAGCAGCAGCGAAACAATTGTGTGTACCGCGTAAAGCGCGATGTACGCAAGCACCGCGGAGCCGAGCCCCAGCTTCCTGAACGGCTTTACATGCGCGATGGTAATACAGAAGTAAAGCTCAAGCAGCATAACCACACTGCCTACCAGCGTACCGGCAAAAATGATCATCTTAAAACCGGAGCTCATCACCATATTGATTTCCTCCGCGGCTGCGGCGGCGCTCTCGGCGTGAGACCTAATTGTCAGCAGGGTTTCCATTCCGACAAAATAACTTACCAACGCGGTGGCCGTGCCGACAAGAATCCAAATTATACCGGTGACTACCCATGACGTGTATACCTGCTTTTCTGTGACAGGCAGCGTCATAGTCAGGTAACCCTCCGAACCGTAAACGCCCTTGTAAAACCGGAATACGCAGTACCCGATTATGAAATACGCCACTGCAAAGCCGACGAATACCAGAAACATGCCGGAAAAAACCGCCAGGGCCTGCGCGCCCGTCAGCATTCCTATTTTTGTCAGGATGAGAAAAAACGCGACGGCTATCAGCGCAAGCGGGATGATTCTCGCCGTATCGCGCAGATTATGTTTAATCAGCTTGCCTAACATTTGAACACCTCCCTGAAGATTTCGTCAAGCGATTTGCCGTATTTGCCGCGAATCTCGTCGACCGGCTCGTTCATGATAATCTGACCGAAGCCCATTATGATTACATGGTCGAAAACGCGCTCAATATCGTGGATTAAGTGCGTCGAGATGAGAAGCGAGGCATCCTCGGCATAATTTTGCAGTATCATGTCAAGTATCATGGTACGCGTCGCGGGGTCAATCCCCCCGAGCGGCTCATCCAAGAGGTACAGCTTCGCCGCCCGCGACATAATCAGCGTAAGCTGGAGCTTTTCCTGCATCCCCTTCGACATGCTGCCGATCTTCACGTCAGGCTCGATGTTCAGCCGCGAAACAAGCTCATTTGCCTTCGCCTTGTCAAAATCCCTGTAAAAATCCGAGAAGACCTGGAACGCATCGCGCACGCGGTACCAGTCTTTCAGGTACGTCTTTTCCGGCAGGTACGAGATGACGGCTTTCGTCTCGATGCCGGGCGCGTGTCCCGCGATTTTGACGTCGCCGGTGTAGTCGTGTATCAGCCCCGCGATGATTTTAATCAGCGTCGTCTTGCCGCAGCCGTTCGGCCCGAGCAGGCCCATGATGCTGCCCGGCATGACCGACATATTCACGTCGTTTAACACGGGGCGCCTGTCGTATTTCTGGTTCAGCCCTTTTATCGCAACGATTTCATTCATGTTGTTTCCCCCCGTTTGATTTTTTGATGAAGAAGCTCAACGGCTTCCTCCGCCCCGAAGCCGATTAAGGCCATCCGCGTTAAAAATTCACCGGCGTAGGACGACGCCATCTCCTCGCACACGCTGGTTATCAGCTTTTCATTATCGGTGATAAACCGGCCCGACGTGCGCTCGGTGCGCAAAAGCCCGTCGCGCTCAAGCTCCGCGAGCGCCCGCTGGGCGGTGTTCGGGTTTACGCCGAAGCTTACCGAAAGCTCCCGCACCGGAGGCACGCGCATATTAGGCGTCCATTCGCCTGAGGCTATCTTTTGCTTGATATCTTGAATGATTTGCAAATAAATCGGCAACGCAGAAACAAATTCCACGCAGAACACTCCCCTCTTGTATTATTGTGTTAATTGTATAATACAATAATACATTTATTTTGTCAAGTGGTGATTTACAAATCGGAATATTTATAGTATAATCAAAAATACCGACCAGTTCCAAGTCTTAACCTTGATTTTTCGTCGCTGCGCGGCGGTGTGAACTGCATATGATGTGAACGAATGTGGACGTAAGTTCACATACAGTTCACACAGCCTGACAGGCTGGCGTTCATATTTCTTCACATTTGCTTACTTTTTCTTTAGGAAAGAAAAAGTAAGGTGATATGAGCGCGTTGGTCCTGTGCGGCAAAGCTTTCCGAACCATGTCAGGCGGGGAACCGAGCAGCATTAAGGAGAGTACTTTGCGCGCCGCAGGTAACCTGCGCGCTCATATGACTTTGTCCGCTTATGATGGCGGACGCTTTATTGTTTAGCGGCATGATAAGATGAATATTACAGCGGTAAATCAAAAAAGGAGGGCACTCAGATGAAAATTGCTGCACTGGTAAGCGCTGTAGTCACCGTATTAGTTGTTGTCTCTACCATGATATGCGGTCTTTGGATAAGGGCAAATAATGTCACCGACCCAGGTTCTCTTGACTTTCATCGAACGATAGGTATTGCGTCTGTGGTGTGCTGTGTCATAACCGCAATATTGGTTATTGTTTTGATACGTCGGGTATAGACGGTACAGACCTTACCTTCAGTTATACATTGCCAGCGGAGGGTCTTATGTATAAAGCACTTTACAGAAAGTGGCGGCCCAAAACCTTTGACGACATGGCGGGGCAGGAGCATATCACAACCACGCTTAAAAATGAAGTCGCGGCCGGGCGGCCCTCGCACGCGTACCTGTTTTTTGGAACTCGGGGAACAGGCAAAACGTCGTGCTCAAAAATCCTTGCAAAGGCCGTGAACTGCCTGAATCCGGACAATGGAAACCCGTGCTGCGAATGTGAAATCTGTATCGGGATTGACGGGGATTCCATTTTAGACGTAAGCGAAATCGACGCGGCGTCGAACAGCGGCGTTGACAATATCCGCGATTTGCGGGAGGAAGCGAACTTCACACCCGCCGTTACGACATACCGCGTTTATATCATCGATGAAACGCACATGCTGAGTACCGGAGCCTTCAACGCGCTGCTTAAAATTATGGAGGAGCCGCCGCCGCACGTTCTTTTTATCCTTGCGACGACCGAGATCCACAAGGTTCCCGCAACGATACTCTCGCGCTGCCAGCGGTTTGATTTCAAGCGAATCGCAAGCGAAACCATTGCCGAACACCTGCTTTACATCGCCGGGGAAGAGAACGTCGGGCTTGATCCCGGTGCCGCGCTTCTAATCGCGAGGCTTTCCGACGGCGGTATGCGCGATGCGCTTTCCCTTCTGGATTTGTGCCTTGCGAATACCGATTCCGTCAATACCGAAACAGTCATGTCCTGCGCGGGGCTTGCCGGTCAGGAGCATCTTTTCAGAATCGCGAAAGCCGTCCAAAAGCAGGACGGCGGCGAAGCGCTCGGGGTACTTGATGAATTGTGGGCGCAGTCGGTTGATTACCAGCGATTGTGCGAGCAGCTGATTGTTTTTTACCGCAACCTCATGGTCGCGAAAAGCGTCTCAAAGCCCGACGAGCTAATTGCCTGCCTGCCGTCGGAGCTGGAGGAATACAAAGCAATGGCGGAAAAAACGGGTATGGAAGACATCCTTTGGCTTCTTACCGTCTTGCAGGATACGCTTTCTCGCATGGGCAGGACACCGCAGCGCCGCACGGAGCTTGAAATGGGGCTGTTAAGGCTTTGCTCCCCGCCGAAAAAAGAACCGCCGCTTGCCGCCCGCCTTGAAAAGCTGGAGTCCGCCGTGAAAAGCGGGATAACCGCGCGTGTTCCGGCAGGTGAGAAACGCGAATCCTCCCCCGCCCCGACGCGCGAGGAAATCCGCAAAACCCCCGTTGAAATCTTCGACCGCTGGGACGAAGTGCTGGCGATTTTAAAAGAAAAAAACACGGCGCTTTACGGCACACTCCACAACTCCACGGCGTATGTGGGCGGCGAGCTTTTTCTGGTCGATGCGGGCGGCGGCATGTTCTCCGATATGGTGCGAAACGACGGCTACGCCAAAGAAAGCCTGCGTGGCGCGGTGTCGCAGGTGACGGGCAAAAAATACAGGCTCGGGCCATACAACTCCGAGCGGCACGAGCTGAAGGATAATAGCGAAAAGCTCGACGCGATCATGGGTAAAGCCGAGAAACTTGGCGTTGATACGAAGATTAAAGAATAAAATACACGAAACGGAGCAAAAATCTATGAAAGCAAGATTACCGCAAGGGTACGGCGGTGGCGGCGCGCAGAACATGAACGCCATGATACGCCAGGCGCAAAAAATGCAGGAGCAGATGCAGCAAAAGCAGGAGGAGCTAAACGAGCGGGAGTTTAAGATAACCTCCGGCGGCGGGGCCGTCGAAGTGACGATGACCGGCAAAAAAGAGGTGTCGGATATCGTCATCAGCCCCGATGCCGTCGACCCCGAAGACATTGAAATGCTGCAAGATTTGATTGTGGCGGCTGTCAACGAGGCGATACGCACCGTGGACGACGCGACCTCTGCCGAGATGGAGAAAATAACGGGCGGGTTGAATCTTCCGGGGATGTAACGTGAGGAAGCTTTTGCGGTTCGTGCCGGAGGTTATTTCGTTTTTTAGCGGTTTAGGGATTGAAGTTTACCTAGATACTTTTGGACTCTCCTCCCACTTCGCTTGGCTTCGATTCAGCCTTTTATCTTCGATGTTATGCGCATTTGCTTACTACTTTTCAAAACGTCCGACAATGTGGAGACATGTGCCAATCCAAATTTTCGCTTTATCTTATATCATATATATTCTTTATTGGAACATTACCTTGCTTTCTGATTGGAGCTTCCGCTTTTATTGGCTCACCTCGCTGGATGCTATTATCTTTCTGTATCTTCCCACAATTTTGGTTTGCGGCACTTATCATTTGATGTTTAAACTTAAATTCCATAAACTCCAAGAATCCCAAGGAGGCGGTGAAGCATGAACGGCACGGCGTTGCCGCTTCAAAATTTAATCGAGCAGTTCGAGCGGTTGCCGGGCATCGGCAAAAAATCGGCGCAGCGGCTCGCGTTTTATGTGCTGAACCTTCCAAAGGAAAAGGCGCTTGCGTTCGCCGACGCGATTGTGGAGGCGAAGGAAAAGATACACAAATGCGAAGCCTGCCAGAATCTTACGGATTCGGAGCTTTGCCCCATCTGCGAAAACCAATCCCGTGACCGCAGCATCATCTGCGTGGTCGAAAACCCGCGGGATATCCTCGCGTTTGAGCGCACAAAGGAATACAACGGGCTTTACCATGTACTGCACGGGCTGATTTCCCCCATGGACGGCATCGGCCCGGAACAGCTTTACATAAAGGAGCTTCTTCTCAGGATTAACGGCGGCGGGGTCTTGGAGGTCATCATGGCGACAAACCCCACGGTTGAGGGCGAAGCCACCGCCGCGTATCTTGCCAAGCTGCTAAAACCGCTTGAAATCAAGGTAACACGCCTTGCCTACGGCATACCGGTCGGCGGCAATCTCGAATACGCCGACGAAGTTACCCTTTACCGCGCGCTCGAAGGCAGAACCATAATATAATGAAAATTCACAAACCGTTCGCAAAAAAGATTTGCAAAAGCGGAAAAACGTGGTATAATCGTGCTTTAGGAGGCCGGATTCGCGGTGGAAAAGCAACAGTGTAAGACAATCGCGCAAAACAAAAAAGCCCGCCATGATTATTTCGTGGAGGAAAGCTTTGAAGCCGGTATTGAGCTTGTCGGCACCGAGGTCAAGTCGCTTCGCGCGGGCGGCGTGAATCTCAAGGATAGCTGGTGCGAAATCAAAAACGGCGAAATCTTTATCAGGCAAATGCATGTCAGCCCATATGAACACGGCAATATCTTCAACCGGGACCCCCTGCGCGCCAGGAAGCTGCTCATGCACAAGCGCGAAATTTCGCGGCTCGGAAGCCTTATCGCGACAAAAGGGCTCACAGTCATACCGCTTTCGCTTTATTTTAAAGGCTCGCGCGTAAAGGTACAGGTCGGCTTATGCCGTGGCAAGAAGCTTTACGACAAGCGCGACGACATGGCGAAGCGCGATGCAAAACGGGATATCGACAGAGCGTTAAAGGAGAGGTCACGATGAAAAAATTAATATTGCTATTATTAATGATGGGAATGATTGCCTTGCAGACAGGATGCGCCGCGTCAAGCGCACAAGAAACAAATCTACCCGAAAAGAATCCGCAGGTCGCCTTTGAGCTGATGGACGGTCAAAAATTTGTAATCGAGCTTCTGCCCGAATATGCTCCGAACACCGTCAACAACTTTATCTCGGTTGCACAAAGCGGGTTTTATGAGGGGACGGTTTTCCACAGGATACTGCCCGACCTGATTATACAGGGCGGCGGCATCGCGGAGGCTGAGGCGGAGCCCGGCACATACTACGAAAAAGACGTTGGGTACTCCATCAAGGGCGAATTTTCCGAAAACGACTTTCCGCAAAATACCTTAAAGCATGAACGCGGCGTCATTTCAACCGCACGGACGATGGAGCCCGATTCCGCAGGCAGCCAGTTCTTCATCCTGATGGACTCCTATCCGGATTGGGACGGCAAATACGCCGCCTTCGGCAGGGTCGTCAGCGGCATGGAAACGATTGAGTTCATAAACCGGTACTATATCGAAAACGGCTTTGAGGGTGAAATCCCAAAGATAAAATCGGTTACCGTAGATACTTTCGGGCATAATTATCCCGAACCTGCAAAGGTCTAATACATGGGGACGTAAAGGCTTCGACGGGGATTTTGAAGTACAGTAAGCGGGTAGAGACGCACGCTCTCTTTAAAATGTGCAATTTTTTAAATTAAACGCTGAAGATAATTTAGCTTTTGCTGCTTAATTAAGCAGCCGTCCGGACAGGGGGGACCGCGACCCTGTTAGGGCGTCACTTTAGCGGTGAACGTCCTGCGTGAGTTCCACGGCGCGCAGGATGTATCAGGGATACCAAGCTGTGCAGCCCGTCTTTCGGCGGCACGGCGAGGGAATGTAAAAGGCAGACTACACCCGTAGAAAGCTGTATGAATAGATTTTCGGACGCGGGTTCAATTCCCGCCGTCTCCACCAGCAGCTTGAAGCTGCACACACAGACACGTGCTTGGTTAAGTGCGTGTCTGTGTTTTTATTACCGCATTTGTAAATCCTGTAATTCCATGCCGACCAAATAAATCGCTTAAACATCAAGTTTTGAAGGCTGCACAAATAGTTGCGCGAAAAGAAAGAGGGGTTGAAAATGCGAGCACAAAAGAGAATCACAGTTGAACGCAATATCAAACAGGATATAGACACCAACAAATTTTATGTTACTTTCTGTTACGGCAAGGACGGCGCAGGAAACGCCAAGCACAAGACAAAAACTTTCGATGATTTGAGCGAAGCCCAAATCGCTTTGCAGCCCCATGAGCTTAATATGCTAAAAGGCGACGCCACTGAGCCGAACAGATTAGACCTTAATAATGCAATCCAAAGGCACTTGGAAACGCCGTCGCTCAAATCGGAAGCAAGCACCCTGTACGGTTATCAAGTCATAGCGCGGCAATGCGGCAAAAAATATCTTTTTGCATTTGGAAAATTTTGTGCTATAATACAAATAAAATAATTAGATAAAGGCAGGGATTTAGAATGAATGAAGTATACCTTAAAATCTTCGTGGATTTTTTCAATGAGCAGGATGCTCACTTATCCTACTTCGACAACAACGAATATTTCAATTCTTTCCTTGAGATTTGCCGGGCGAACAATATTGACCTTTCTTCTTATAGCACCGATGAGATTAAGGGAGCACTGGCCTACGCGTATAATATTTCGAATAAAGGAAAAGCCGGTAATAATCCGGGTGGCGCAAGAAGCCTGCATGAAATGGCAAGGGAAGGCCAATCTCCAATAGCCTTTGGCATGGCGGGCATTTGTAGCAGCAGATGCACTTTAGCCGGGGCGTGCGGAAGAACTCCTCAATCGATGAATCCTGCCATTCCCATGTCATATTCGGCAGGAATGTCTAACTGATGTAAAATGTATAATGAATTTCTTACATACTTTTTTTGAATCAAGAACCGGTACGAAATATCTGTATGACGCAATTACCAATAAGATATTTCAAGTGTCAGATTTATTTTATTCGCATCGTTCTGTTATATTTGATGCGCTGGATAATAATTTAAACCTTTTTAAACTTTATAAAGACCCTGCGTATGAAAACATCATAGACGAATATATAAAACTTGAAAACGCTTTTAAACAAGGCGACATTTCTGTTAATACAATTGAAAACGTTGATTATCCTTTTATGATTGATGATATAATAAAAGGATTAAACGATTCATTGCGGCATCTTTCTTTATGCATCACGGAGGACTGCAATCTGCGATGTGATTATTGTACCTATTCCGGGCATTATTTATATGCACGTAAACATTCGAAAAAATCAATGGCTTATGATATTGCCGTAAAAGCCATTGATTTTTATTACGCGCATTCAACTGAATGTGAAAAAGTCATCATTAGCTTTTATGGCGGGGAACCACTTATTGAATTTGAAAAAATAAAAAAATTGGTATCCTATTGCCAAAATATCTTCGACGGTAAAGAACAGCATTATCTAATTTCCTCTAATGGAACGTTATTACATGATGCGTTTATTGATTGGTTTATAGAAAATCCCAATGTGTATATAAATATAACGCTAAACGGTTCCGAAGCCTGCCATAATCTTTATCGGCATACATCAAGCGGAAGCGGAAGCCATCGTTTCATTATGAATTCCTTAGCAAATATTATCAAAAAAAGCCCGGAAGCTTATCATGGCCGGGTTAATTTTTTATGCAATTACTTGAATCTGAGCGATATTTATGATATCATGCGTTTTTATGAAACGGAAGAAACCTTGCAGGGGAAAACACCTCTATTTATTTCCAGAATCAAAGATGCGGATCATGACGGGTTCATGCCTGCGCTAAAAAACAAAAGGCCTGATACAGAGCATATCCTTTCAAATACAACTGCTTATGCTGAACTGGTGGAAATGTATTGCGATGAAAAGGGTAATAATCAGCCTATCCTGAAGCTTCTCTTTGACCACGCGTTATTTCCGATATATCAAAGGCAGATATATCCTATCGGGAAAAAGGCTTGTTTTACGGGCATTTGTTCTCCGTTTATACAAAGGTTATTCGTAAATACCGACGGGACGTTTAACCTATGCGAAAAAGTCGGCGATTATTGTGATTATGGAAATGTACATGACGGTTTTAAAATTGCTAAAATAAAAAGTTTTCTATTTAACTATAAAAACGCAAATGAAGATAAATGCGCGGCGTGTTGGGCCGTGCGGCTCTGTCCATTGTGTTTTATTGACGCATTTACTTCCGATGTTATTGATACGGCCCGTCGCGACGAGCTATGTGCTAACATAAAGAAAAGCTTGCAAGCAACCCTTTCTTTATATTGCAGTATGATGGAAAAATCGCCGTCCAGCTTGGATTATTTGAATAACTATTCATTTGATTTTTAAGCATCGCATAAAACCGACACAATAACAATTTCACCCAAAGGCAATAAAAAATATGCGATTGAATTATACCATATTATCCATAGTGATTACGTCGTTAAAGCCAAGCTCTCCCCGTAGGAAGTTCTGCAACAAATCTCTCGACATGTCGGCGGGGATTTCATTTACACCGGGCGCGGGGAAACAGGAACGTGCTATCATAATCGTAGGAAGTCCCATGTCTATGAGTTCCTTATACGGCGCCACATGCCCTCTGAGCAAGGTCTCATAATCAAGATGAACAGTAGGCAGGGTAATAAACACCCTGCCCACTGCTATAAAGGAACCCCCTATTATTTCGATGCGTTATTTAGGGCCTGTTAACACTACCGCTCAACGCCTGTCTATCGGCAGATTTTGCGCTAAATTGCGTTAAATTTTCTTGCAATTCGCCTTATTTGACACAAAATCCGCTCGGTATCCAGACATTTCGGATAGTGTCAACAGGCCCTAGTGTTTTCTCCAATCTCTTTTAGGTAACTTCCGGGATTCGACAGCCGCCGCTTGCCCTTAGCTTCTTTTTACAAGCGGCCCGTCGCTGATAATAAAGACCCCGGCATGACTGGTTGTGAAGTGGATATAACCGTTCGCATCAATGCGGTAATTGGGATTCACAATGCGCGTGTAATTGTTCGTTGCGGCGTTGTAAGAATAGAAATGCAAATCGCTGGTATCCATGCCGGTTAAGTCGACCTTCGCGGCGATATCCACCATCATGCCGAAGCTGTCCTGCTGTTCCATTACGACTGCCGCGACAATCGGGGTGGAGAACCACCTCTCAAACAACGCCTTTCTTGCCCTTGCGGTGTCGGAGGTCGTGCGCCCGTAAAGGCTGATGTCCTTGGTTGCGTTCAACGGGTTGAAGGACACCCGGACCTCTACTATGTTTGACATCGGTGGTATCGAATCGGCGCGTACCCTGACGCCGCCCGCTGCCGCGATGGCTTTAATGATGTCAAGGGTCGTAAGACCTGTGTTCCTGAGGCGCGCTATTCCGGAGGTTATCGAGCTGATAGCGGAAGCCCTGTCCGCCGGCCTGAACAAAGGTGCAGGAGCCGCTGGGGCGCCTCCTCCCCCTCCTCCGCCTCCGCCGCCACGGCGTCGGCTGGTGCTGGTGGAGTAGCCAGGCCTTTGAGTTTCCTCATCCTTTTCCCTAAGAACCAGGGAGTTAAATGCCTTTAACAGTGACGCTACAGCTTCTTTAACCGCGACCGGTGTAGCTTCCGGGTCGTCAAATATTCCCTTGGCTTTAGCCAGTTCGCTGCGGAGGACGTTCGCGCTGGCTTCGGTGTAATCGGACAACGATACCGCGCTGACCATACGGATAATAGTTTCCAGTACGCTCTTGTCTGCCGCCAGTTGCAGTATTGCATGGAACAGGGCCTGCGTCTGGTTATGGATCTGGGTCACGCTGGCATCCGGGTCCGCAAGGACGGCCCTTGCGTTTTCCAATTCCCGGGCGAAGATTGCCCAGCTCGCGGGGTCGTAGTCGGCTTCAACAAGTGACTCCGCCGCCAGGACCAGCTTCTCGAGCTCCGACTTGGATGCCGCTTCGCCGGATTCCACAAGCTCTACGATGATGTCGCCGTAGGCAATGCCGCCGGCCACATTACCCTGGGAGAGGTAGACGCGTCCGAATACCCTCGGGTCGCCCGTAAGGCCGCGTACATCCGTGAAGGGGCGGTTTGCGTTGACATATTCACCCTGTTCGGTCAAGATGCCGTTCGGGTTGATATGGCCCAGGCTGTTCAGCGCACTGGGGGAGATTTTGGTCCAGTTCGCGCCGCCGTCCAGCGAGCGGAAGACACCGATGCCGGTGCCGGCGTCGCCTTGCACCTCGGTCTTTCTACCATGAGCGTAGATAGCGCCGTTGATGGACTGGAGGAAGCCGGTCTCCTTAAACTCGCTGTCAGTATTCGGGCCAAGCCCGTATCCGGCCCTGCCGCGTCCACTGGTGATATTGAACCCGTCGTCGGAAGCGTTGGGGGCGCCCTGCCCGGAAATCCTGGTGTACTCCGCGGTATTGCTGTCCGCGTCGTATTTAAGCCTGAACAACGAGCCGTCGCCGTCTATCAGGAAGGAGCCGAATTCGCCTACTTCCTTGCGGATAACACGGGCGGGGCCGTCATAATCCTGTTGGTTGGCTTCTATCGTGCTGCCTTGGTTCCAAGCGGGGCCGCCATAGTTGAACTCGTTGAGGGTAACGGTTGCCGGATGATAGAAATTCGCGCCGCCGTCGCTGCTTACCCAGAAGTTAGGGGCGACAGCGGAGAAAGCGTAGAAATAATCTCCGTCCACGGGGTCGGGTTCAATCCTTATTCTGGTATTGTCGGCCATTGGCGTGCTGTCGTCCGCTTGGAATACCTTAAGCGTATTCCAAGGCATCGTTACGCTTGGATTGAGTATGTCGTCAACCCTGGCATAGCGCCAATCCTCAAGATGGTTCAGGCCGCCGTTGCCTGCCCACGCGTCGCCGGCCGCCCGGCCCGGCGGGGCCCAGAGTACGGTCGCGCCGTCGGCGCCCAGGGCGACGGTCCCCATGTCACGGCCCGCTGTGGCGGCGCTTTGGCCCCAAACCGTTAAGGTATCAGTTATATTGGGGGCTATTTCATCGCCTATCCCCAGCAGGTGGGTGGACGGGTGGTTCGTCCATTTATTGGGGTCGGCATGTTCCCAGCCGGCGGGTAGCGTATGCCAAATCTTGCCGCCGTCAAAGCTGATAATCGCGCCGCCCCTGCTCATGAAGTGCCAGTCAAGGCGGTTGGTGGAAACCACGACGTCGGGGTTCATATCGGAATAAGCGGTGGTATTACCGAAAATGCCGCGGTTGGTGGCCGCGTAGATGGTGGCGTCCTCCAAACCGGCCGGTTTCGGCGGAAGGAATTTTTCGTCGACGGTATCGGTATACCTCTGCCAGTCGAAGCCCTGGCCGCTGAACGGCAGGTCTCCGTCGCCCCGATCCCCGGTCCCGTCATAGAGGTAGTTCCACACCGGCGGAATCCACTGGCCCCAGCTATATCCGCTCCAGGGGTTGTCGTCAAGGGAGCTGAACATAAAACCGGGATAGTCGGCCGTGTTGGCATAGACGATGTTGTCGCCCGTGGCGGGGCTGAACAACGTGCTCTTCTGCACCGTCATGTACAGGCCGGGCGCGGTTTCCCACCTTACCATATCCGCGCGGGTGAGATTGCCGTTGGGGGAGTTGACTACATGGTGCATCCTGAATTCGTTGTAGTCGTCGGTCACCCTGCTGTTGGTGTTTCCCGGCGTGGCGATACGCATGTCCAGTTTACCGGCGCCGGTTGTCGTGAACAGGCCGGTACGGGCTTGCTCGACGGTCAGCCCCTTCTCGTTCATTGCGTTCGGCTTGGCCTGGCCGGCGTATTGATCCAGCGCCGTCAGGTTGTAGGCCACATAGGTGCCGAGGCCGGAGTTGATGAACATATTGTCCGGGTTGTGCGGGTTTACCTTGTGGGCAAAGTTCCAGTGCAGGAATGTCCAGGGCTCCCACCAAGACTCGGTGGCGACCTGGGTCCCCGGGTCCGCCTCTTGAACCGCTTGCGTCCACTTGTTTGTCTGCAGCTCCCCGTTGACGGCGGGGGATGCCAGCCCCGATTTTTCACCGAAGGCCAGGTCGCCGAACATCTCGAAGCCGCCCAGCACCGGGAACCAGGTCTCGCCGTAGTCCAGGGAGCGGTAGACGGTTTCCTCGCCGCGGTTGGTCAGCCTTGTATCGGCGTCATAGGGGTCTGTGTTGTGGGTGCCGATGAGCAGCGCGTTGTCCGCACGGCTCACGTCGAGGGCGGAGATGCCCACACCGGCCTGGCGGTTCTCGGGGCCTGCGGTTGAGTTATCCGTCATTACAGGCGTGGTGTAGTACATTTGCGGGGTGATATTCACGCCTTCGGTGGTGCCGTTGTGCCTATTGTTTTTCAGGGCTCCCGCGCTGTCGATTTGCCAGCGGAAAACGGCGCCGTCGCCGCGCTGGCCGTCGTTGTATTCGGCTTTGTTTGTAAAGGTGACATAGATGTACCTGTCGCCGGCTGCGACGCCATTGGGCACGTCTACCTCAAGGGGCTCGGAGAAAGCGGCTTTGCCGGCGTAATACTGAAGATTCACGCCCACTCCCCTGGGGTCTGGATGGCCGGGCAGCTTTGTCCAGTTCGCGCCGCCGTCGCTGGAGTAGAACGCGCCGCCGTTTGCGTCCGCCGCGCTGACATGGCGGGTCTGGATTAGGAAGTTGGGGTTGTTCTTGTCATAGTAAACGCCCATATATAGCCCCGTGGTGGTGGGCTGCCCGGTTCCGGCCGGAGCCGTCCAGCTCGCCCCGTTGTCGGTGGATACCCGTATCCCGTTCGTACTCGTCGCGTACATGGTGGGGTTGCCGTAGTCGGCCGGGTTCCTTGACCCCGCGGGGCCGCTTATCCGGTTCGGGACGATGGTGAGGAAGTCCCCGCCCGCACTGCGGGTATTGCCGCTGTTGCCGCCGGCTGCCAGTCCGATGGTAACGTTGGCGTCGCCGGCTACGTTACGCACGTGGTGCCAGGTATCGCCCTGGTCATACGAACGTATCAGGGTGCCGGTGCCACCGTAAGCGGCGTATATCCAGCCCTCACGACCGGGCGTAGGGTCGAGGCCAAACATTCTCGACTGGCCGGGCCCCCCCGCGCTAATCCATATTGTAATATCTTCCCAGCGGCCACCGGTAGCCTTGCCGGATGAGTCGTATTCAAATTCAAAACGCCACAGGCCGCCCACGTCTGTGTGGGCATAGAGGATGCCTTCCACATACGGATGGAATATATATCCGCTGACGGCGCCGGCGCCGTGGATGGCCAGCTCGCCCCAGTCATACTTGCCGGTGTCCACATAGCGGTTGATATCGACACGGAAGGTCATTTCCGCGTAATTATCGCCGTCGTCGGCCGTGACCGTGACTGTGGCGATACCGGTTTCGTCATACGGCACCAATGTCAGGATGTTGCCGTTGGCTCCCCCCAAGCTATAGGCCAGCAAATCTTCATCGTCTATATGAGCCTTAATTTCAATGCCTGTGTAGTCAGAGATGTATCTGCCGTTACTCATGAGGCGGACGGTAAGTACCACAGGCTCGGCGCCCCAGTCCACGCCGCCGGGGTACTTGCCCGGGTCCGCGTTGATAATGCGGGCTTCCTGATTTTCGACCTGCTCAATTTCAAGCGCATCGCTGCCAAGCCTTAAACCGAACGGGTTCACCAGCCGTCCGATGCTTAAGCCGAAAGATTCCAGCAGGCTAAAGATGTCAGTTCCCGTCGTCCCACTCGTCGCTGTCGTTCCCGTCGTCGCTGTCGTCTCCGTCGTCTCATTCGTCGCTGTCGTCTCATTCGTCTCCTCCGTCGCCGTTGTCCCCGGCGACCCCGGTGTCGTCCACAAACCAGGGCTGTCGGCAATCGTAGTGATTGGCATCATTCCCAATATCAGCGACACAACCACAAGTAAGGCGAAAAACCTGGTTCTAAAATGTTTCCTCATTTTCTACATCTCCTCCGATTATAACGTGAGTTTGACAGCCTAAAGGCAAATAAAAATTATGTTAAGCGCAGGCCTCCTTGCATTTTGTCAGAACTGTGGCAAAAACTGCTCAGACACATGAAATGATTCCCGTTTCACCTCCCGCCGCAATCTCAAGCGACTGCTTATTTAAAAGCGGTATTCAAAAAACTAATTTCGTATAATTACAATTTCACGAAATATAAAGTAATTATAAACCGCTATTTATTATGAAATTAGACATAAATTATTGCATATAATTTAAAAACAAATATTCAGTGACAAATAAAACTTTTTTTGCATTGTATAAATGATATTTAAATCATTTATGCAATTTTTTTTTGCCGCTATTTCGTGAAATTGTAATTTTGCGAATCTGCTTATCGAATACAGGTTCTTATTTATGACTATTTACGTTGGCCACTGTATCACCCGGCAAAAGCTGCCCGTGTATGGCAATCTGCTCTGGAAACGTGGTTTTCGGCTCTTCGACAGCCCTTATGAGCAATGTTGCCGCCGTCTGGCCAATGCTGCCCGCATCCTGCTTCAAGGTGGTCAGGCGCGGCCGCAGGGCCTGAGAAAGGTAAATGCCGTCGTAACCCGCCGCGCTGATGTCCTGCCCCACTTTGAGGCCGGCCCGTTCCAGTTCATCCCTGCCCCCAAGATACGAAAAATCATCAGGGTATATGATACAGGTGGGCCTGTCGGAAAGGCTGATCAACGTCCTGGTGGCTTTGGCGCTGCTTACAGGGTCGTGGAAACGGGCCTGAATGACATAGGTGTCGGGAATAGACAAATGAACCGAATGGGAAGCGCGGTGGAACCCGGCCAGGCGCCGCTGTGTGACGCTTGTCATTTCGCCGTGGATATAGGCAATCTTGCGGTGTCCCTTTTCATACAAATGCATGAATAATTTCTGCATATCATTTACGTTGTCGGACATAACCGCCGAACAATCAGCCAATATATGGTCAATGGTTACAACGGGGATTTCCCTGCCTGCCAATTCCTGTACTTGCGGGTTGGTAAAGTCAACACTGGCAATCATAACCCCGTCACAACCGCGATAGCGGCAATGTTCAAGATAACTCATGGGTCTGCCGCCAATATTTTGGCTGATAAAGGTAATATCATAGCCCTGCTTTTCAGCTTGGGTCTTAAAGCTTTCGAGGATGTGGGAGAAATAATCATGGCCTAACCCGCTTTGCATCTCATCGACAAACAAAACACCCAAATTGTATGTACGGTTGGTCTTCATGGCGCGGGCCATGGCGTTAGGGATATAGCCCATCTCAATGGCCGTTTGGGTAACGAGCCGGACGGTCTGAGTGCTTATGTCGGGGTAATGGTTGAATACCTTGCTCACTGTTGCGACAGAAACGCCGCACCTCTGGGCAATTTGTTTAATATTGGCCATGAAAATCCCACTCTTTACTGTTTATTTGTAACCAATTATCACGTCGATACTTATAAACAGGAAGTGATCGGCGAAAATGTGTTACGTTGGAAAAAGTGTAACACATTTTTAGGCAGAATTCCACAGACAAAATCATGTTTAGAAGCTGTGTTGTGAGCTATGAATACAGCTTCTTACCCTTTCACGCTTCCCATGTCCACTCCCCTGTACGATATATCTTGGCAGTAAGAAGTATACGATGAGGAGATCACAACTAAAACGTTTTCGCTTTTATTATACAAGATTTTTAGAAATAGTCAATATCAAATAGATTAGTTTTAATTAAAATCTTTTATTTAGTCATACTTCATAAATTTCACCGATAATCCCATCCTTAAGTCCTGCTTCAAATTTTGCGGAAGAGCCTTTAACTAAAACGTTTTCATAAAACTGCCAATTGTAAAATTTTTCCGGCAAAAAATGGTTTTTTTGTCAAAATTCACAAATTACAGGATATAGCTTACAATATACGGCCTCGTGGCATTGTGCAATGTGATGTAGATTAAATTGTTATGTTGGATGACATTTTGTTTATGATGGATGATAGCTTTTCTTTGATGATATTGGGATATTTGCTCATTTCGTAGCCTCCTTGAAAATGTATTTTTTCAAGGAGGCTACGCCGAAAAAATTTTTGCTTTTGTCAATCCTTTTTCATAATTTATTTTGCTTTTTTGATTTCACATATAAGAAAGAGCAGTGTCTCTTCGGAGACGTTTTGTCAAGGGCTGTTTAAGAAAAAACCTACAAGAGCTTTTTTTAAGCCCTCGTAGGTTTTTTGCTGTATTGGTTTAACTTTGCTTATCTTCTTGACAACATGCTCTCACTGACAATATTTGAGCCGCCTACATCTTTACTGAAATGTAAATATCTATTCGCCTCAATCCGATATTTCGGCTACTGAATCTGCCGGTAGATGTTGGCTTTTCTGTGATATTACTTTAGAAACTAAATTTACAATAATTTTATAAAAATAATATAAAAAGTATTGAAAAATAGATATGCGAAAGCTCAATACAGACGAGCTTATACATTAAACGAAAAGAAGTCGTTAGCCTGAGAAAATCAAACAATATCGGCCCATACGTCGTCGGGACTGTATATCGAATACCCGCCTATAAGTTCACCTTCTCATTCATGCATATCCGACACGATTAAAACACAGGCTTCGCCGTCTATCAGCGCAACCTTTAGGCATGAATCCCAGTTCAATTCTCAATTTTTTCACTACAACAGCCCCTGTGCCTCCTGCAAATAAGATATATTGCTATTTTACCAAATTAAGCTGCTTTTAGCGCAGTGTTAGGATTCACGCAGAATGGCGTATAGCCAGTTTATTGAGATGCTCATCGTTGAGGCAAGCATATTGCAGCTGCTTTAGCCGTTCGATCTCACTATCAAGCTACCGCAAATAGAACGTGACCTGCATGGTGGTCGATTTGGATATTTCGTTACGCACCGTGGCTACGCCCCAATAATATATGTAGACGCCGAGTGCAAAAATCGGAACCATGACAATCAAAAACGTGACGATAACGCACAAAAATATACTGCCATTAAGCTTTTGCCTTAGACAATGCAGGTAACGCATATACATACCCCTTATTTCGGCTTCTTGTACTCAGGGTTCAAATCTCAGGTAATCAAAATCAGCGAAGCCCCCCGCCGTTTTCGTCGGATAGCTAAACAAAGCGGGCCTGTAGCCGGTAAAGTGCTCCAGCTTATAAACCATGGACAAAGGCTCGCCAATCTGCTGCCAGGCTTGGTTGTCCAGTGAAAAATAGAAGCCGGCCATATCTTTACCGCCGGTAAACTCAAACCGTACCATGAGAAAAACCTCATCCTGCCCAAGCGGAACCGAAGCCGCCCGGTGCTCCTGTTCGCCGTCGCCTGTGCACATTACAAGGTGCTTACCATGCCCGTCTACGCATACTCCAACATAGCCGAAATGATACTGTAGCGCGGCGAGCCCGGCGCAATCGCCATTCAGCATACCGGAGGTATCCAGCCGAGTCGCAAAAGTGCAACAAGGCCCGACAGCCCGCTGTGTCAGCGTATTTCGTGCACGCTCGAAGCCTTGGGAGCAATGGCGGTTTTTGAGCCGCAGCCATCCGGGCCTTTCGGTTACCGACCATCCCGCGTTATCGGGGTTGTGGTTCCATTGCCATATATGTGATAACCGGTTTTCACTGTAGTTAAACTCGTCGCTTTCGGTAAATGGCGCTGCCGGGCGCGGTGCAAACGGCACTGTAAGCTCCATCGGGGGCTTTCCGTTTTCCCCGGGTACAGGCCAGCCATCCGCCCAGCGCACCGGGATAAGAACCGGGCACCGTCCAACTGTGTCACGATCCTGAAACAGCATGGCATACCAGTTGCCGCCGGCTTGAAACAGCCCTCCCTGCGCAACGCCGTTGTTGCGGTAACCGAGGTCGTCGTCCAATATAATCCTGCCGGTATACTCCCCAAGCAGATTGTCGCACCGATAACACCATTGAATACGCCGTCCGGTTCCTGTCTTGGGCCATTGAATCAGCAGCAGATAATAATGTCCGTTTATTTTATGAAAGTGGCTGCCTTCACAATTCAGCCCCTCCACCTTGGGTGTGTCAACCAATATTTGCTGTACGCCGCCCTCCTTGATTGCCATCGCGTTTGCTTTCGCGCCTTGAGATTCACTATACGCCTAAACACGGAAGCCGGTTAAATATTGCGGAAATTGAACTCTCCGCTATGGCTGTGCAATGTCTTGCAAAACAGCGTATTCCATCTATTGAGGAGCTTAATCAAAACCTATTTCAATGGTATATGGCGCGTAATTATAAGCAAAAGGGTGTCGATTGGCAATTTACTACTGACGTTGCTCGGGTTAAACTCAAAAGGCTTTACCCCGTTTTGTCCAATATTTAGACTTAATAACGCACTAGTGTATTGCGTCAACTAATAATTGTGATATAATATTCCCCAAGGGGGAATGTCAGATGAAGCCTAAAAAGTATAAAGTGAATCTAAGTGAGTCACAAAGAAAAGAACTTGAAGGGATAACG
>Ga0099364_10002438_pt1 | contig 29635 bp, 25 predicted proteins | sample TergutTh196P3_FD_73070 | JGI IMG/M metagenome (GOLD analysis project Ga0099364, IMG submission 73070) | Microcerotermes parvus P3 segment gut microbial communities from Pointe-Noire, Republic of the Congo - Th196 P3 | ecosystem: Host-associated > Arthropoda: Insects > Digestive system > Gut ...
TGTCGGATAAACAAAAACTTTTACCAAAGTATGCACCTCATGTTCTTTTTTTCATGCGAGAAATCAATCATTATTTTTATCCAGTTCATTGTGAATATATTCTTCTAAATCTGCTGCCGATGGCTTTGCCATTTTTTTCGGCGCCTCCAAACGTTTTTCGGCTTCATATCTGTCCAAAGCATCTCCAATCGTTCCCATTTTTGAAATTTCTTCATGGAGTGTATAAAATCCGGGGCGCTGTCCACCGTTTCGTGCTGCGCGGCAGCGGCGTTTATCGCCTGCCGGAAAACCGCGGTCTTTGACAAAAATATGATTTTTATCAAGCTCTTGAACCACTTCAACAACCGCATTTACATTCTCTTCTGTTCCTGTAATCACAAGACCGTAACACGTTTCTTTTATTGAGACCGGATATCCGGAAGTGTAAGCCGCCCGTGCAGCGTCGGGAGGCAAATATTTATCGGAACTGACCGCCACAATTTTTGTAACCATTTTTTGTTCCGATGCCGTATGATTTTCATTTTCAGCCATGTTTAATCCCTCGCCGATTTCTCCGGGTTTTCTTTTGCCGAATTTTCATTTTCTATATCTGCCGATATTTTTTTATCCTCTGTATCCGCCGGTATTTTTTTGTCCTCTGCATCAGCCAATGTCTTTTTTGGAGCACCGATTTCTTTAATATAAATTCGGTCTCCTTCCAAAAGACCCTTGAGGTTTTCGGGATTCAAAATGCAGCCGATGATGTTGGTGGCGTCGAATTTTTCTCCGGTCGGACCAAACATGGATTCATCGGTCAGCCGAACACCGATAAAACCCATTCTTTTAGCGGATTGGTTTGTGATACCCAAATGACACGCCTTCACCATTTCTTTGGGCGTATTTTCCGGCATGATTTCTTTATAGCGTTCGGCACCCTTTTCGGCTTTAAAAATAAATGTTTCATCATAAATCATTGAAGCAACCAATGAGCCGACGGGCTGGGTTTTTAAATCAATGGAGTGCCTGAAAAATTCCACCGATTTCGGGGCAGCATCGTAATAAAATTCAACTTCGATCAATTTGGAGCGCTGCACTGCTGCAACTTTTACTTTTCCCTCTCTTAATATTTCAATCGTTGTTGCGGGGGTTTGTGTCACAATCACGTTGTCTTTTCCGTCATACCCTTCCACTGTTAATTCAATGTTGATCGCATCCAAAACGTTTTTGGATTCTTCCACGGATCGCCCAAGAAGAGAAATGTATGGCGGAGACGTCTCTACCGTGAATTTTGTTCCTTTTTTTGAGAAATAAACAAGTTCCATTCCGGATGTTACATGACCCACAACGGAGTGCAGTAAACTTGATGCTCTGTCAGCAGTTGAAATATAAAAACGAGTGCGTCCGTTTCCGGCAGTTCTCATGCTGATGGTGCCGATTTTTCTCGGCTCAAAATTTTCATAGTCACACGGCTCACTTTGAAGCGTATCGTCTGAGCGAAAAGCATTTGCCGTTGAATCTACGCTGAATGTTCCTTTTTCGACCAATGCGTAAAATGTTTCGGTACCGTGCGGGGAATGCGGCGACATGTCAATATCTGCAAACGTAATCAAACGGTCGCCATCTTCCAGCCGGATGGTTAAATCATCGGTGTATATTCCTTCTCCGAATGCGTTTTTTTGTTCAACATAGGGCTCAATCGTTTGGATAACGTCGCCTTTGGTTAATTTTTCTAAATTGGTTCGACCGGCAATGAGGGTTGCAAAAGTGCCGTCTTTTGGTACGCCGTATTCTGCATAATGTTCTTTTTTGCTGATGACAAGTGTTGTTTTGTCGGTATCAAAGCCGCCGGCACTGAACAATACATCATATTTTTTGAATTTTTTCATGCCTTTTTCCATATCATAACGGCTTTGGAATGGTCCGAATGATACGGTATTTGTGGTTTCCAGCAATATTCTAAGCGGTGATAAGCTTTTGAATTTTTCAATCCACATTTTTGAAGAAACAGATGTGGGATCCTTGAGTTCAATAATCAATGGTCCTTTTGTGGTTTGAAGTATGTATTCTTTTGTAAAAAAAGCATCCTCTTCTTTTTGTTTTTTGACGAGGCATACAAAAGCGCCGCTGACATAAGGGGCGCCTGTTTTTATAATTGCTTCTGACAGCGTTGTTCCGGCATCAAACGTTTGTGATGTTTTGTTGACTTCAACATTGATTTTTGATGCCATAATTGATTTTCCTGTGACTTATTAGTTTGGTTTGTCGGTTTGCTGATTTTGATTTGCTGGTTTTGGTTTGTCAGTTTGCTGATTTTGATTTGCCGGTTTTGGTTTGTTGATTATACGCAGCATCCGCCGCCATCGTTTCTGATTTCTTTTTCTTCGCTTTCTTTTTGCTGTTCCAATTCTTTCAAATCGGTTTTTTTGGCGGGTTTGTGAATTCCGGCGTTTTCATCATCTTTGCCGGCTTTTAAGGCTTCTTTGTTTTCCATTAAAAGCGGGATGACATCTTCGGGATTTCCAACGGCTTGGATTTTTCCGCCTTGAATGATTGCGGCACGGTCACAAACTTCCATTACGAAGTCCATATCATGCGAGATAATGACGAATGTTTCTCCTAATTTTTCACGGGCATTTAAAATAGATATTGTAACAGCGGCCCTTGTCAGCGGATCCATCGTTCCGGTCGGTTCATCCATAATGACAATGGATGGCTCTTTCATTAATACTTGAGCCATGGCAACACGATGTCTCTCTCCTTCACTGAGTTCAAAGGTTTGTTTGTCTAAAATGCTCCTTGAAACCTGTTCTGAAAATCCGGCCACTTTTAATGTTTGAATCGCTTTTCGGATGCCGAGTTCATACGGCAAGTCAAGACTGATGGATTCTGTTAAATTTCCAATGACGCTGCTGTGTGGGTAGAGACTGTATTCTTGATAGAGGATGCCCATGTATTTGATTGCGCGCCCTTTGTTGTCAACGCCCGGCACTTTCATATCCACCCATTCATCACCGACGCGAACCATTATTTCGCCGCTTGTCGGGGGGATCACGCCCATTAAAACTTTGGATACTGTTGTTTTTCCGGCACCGCTTGGACCGATGAGTCCGAAAATTTCTCTTTCTTTCACGTCAAATGAAATATCATCGACAGCTTTGACAACACCGCGGTCTACGGATACGAATTTTTTTGTCAGGTTTTCAACTTTTATAATCGGCTCTCCAAATTCGCTTGGTTTTTTGGTTGAAATGCCGGTATATCCTTCCATGAATTTGCTGATGATATCCTGAGGTTTTCCAATCTCGGCAATTTCACCGTTTTCTAATAAGACGGCTTTGTGTGCCAACTCTTTAATGACTTCGGGCCAATGCGATGTGATAATCATCGTCATGCCGCGGTTTTCAACGGACTCCATAATGATTTTATGCACCAGTTCTGCGTTCATCGGATCAAGTGTTCCGGTCGGCTCATCTGCAAGCAGCAAAAGCGGTTCTTTGACAAGCTGGCGGGCAAGAACGATACGTTGCTTTTCGCCGCCTGAGAGTTCGCGCGCGATGTGAAGCATACGGTGAGACATATTGACTTCTTCAATCAAATCCGCTGCTTTTTTGACAGTGTCGGATCCTTTGTAGCCGACTTCGGTCAGCGCGTTTAAAATGTTTGTTAAAACATTATCGTCGCCGTAAAGCGCGAATGTTCTTTGAATCATGATGGATATGCGTTTTGTCATATCTTTTCGTTCTTGGTCATACAATCCGGATTTAACGAAGTCGATTGTATAGGGTTTGTATTCCCCGCCGCAAGAGCATTTTGTTCCCACCTTGCTTGGAAATTCGACATGGCCGCAAGCCCTGCATTTTGCAACATTGTACAAAACTTCTCCTGTCATATTGCCGATTGGTTCTGTTCCCCTCAAAACGTGCATTAAGATTGTTTTTCCCGAACCGCTTTTTCCAAGGACGCCGATTACTTCGCCTTCTTCAATGGTTAAATTAATGTTTTTCAAAGCAAATTTTCCGTCGAAATCAACGGACAGATTTTTGATTTCTATAAAAGCAGACATAGTTTTTCTCTTCTTTTTTCTTTGTTCTGTCATGAGCAGATATTGTATCTGTTGCTGCTGTAATATGAAAAAATATATATTATTCGTTTATTTTAATAATTTACTTAAACCAACCTGATGTTTTTTTGGTACTTAACCTTATGTTTGTTAAATGCCATATATGAATGATCCCGTCATAGCGCAATGATATTTCAATCCCTTTGATTTCATTATTGTCAAAGTATTTGTCATGTCATTATTAACGAATTATATTGTCTCATATGTCGTTTCATTGTCATTCAAGAATGTAATTGTTTAATACATCGACACATTCTCCTAAATCATCAACAATAAAGTCTGCCACTCCTTTTAATGATTCAGGCGTATTGTAATTGTATCGGCTGATAAGGATTCCTAAATCGGCAACCTCAAGTGCCAGCATATCATTTAAGCCGTCACCGATCATTATAACTTTTTGATAATGATTTTGGAGGTCCAATATCACATCTTCTTTCTTTTTGTCATGGCACATTCCGACAACATTTTCTCTTAAAATCCCAAGTTTGTCAGCCACACGGTTTAAGTTTCCGTAATCGTCTCCGGATGCGATAAAAACATCACAATTTTCAAGAGCTGCCGCAACAACGCTTTTGGCATTTGAAAAAAGTTTTCCGCCGGTGCTCATAGCGTGCGTTAATTTGTTTTTTTCAGCATCTACAACAAACCCGAAAACTTCGTAAATGATATCATCAAAATAAGAAATGGCCTCTTTATTGGTTTCATGAAAATGTTTCATTTCCGTTTTGTCATTCATCAAAACTTTTGAGATATCGCCGGCTTTAAAATCTTTTGAAGCAAAAGCGACACCAAAAGGTATTTTTTCCTCTCTTAGAAAGTCTGAAAGAATTTTTTCAGGCGGCTGCTCCTTTACTTTTTCAAGCGGCGCATCCAGCACAATAAGCCCCCTGCGCGGTGAGTCCGATACCAATTTTAAGTTATCGGCGTCTAATATGATTTTTCCGGTTTCAAGATCTTTTGTCACACGGTACATTTCAACAAGCGTTCCCGCGCAGTCAAAAACAACAGCGTTTTGTTTAAATGAGTCCATGAACAAAAGATGAATGAAAAGACTAAAAAGCTTTTGTTAAAGCAAAAAAAATGAAATAATTTTTGTATTAACTAATGAATAACTGAAACATCAGTTTATATCAAGTTAATCAAACACGAAACATCAGTTTATATCAATAAAAGACGGGGTACCCTTTTTCCAAATCATCATGCGTTTTTTTGGGAAAAGGGTACCCCGTTTTCAATTAAGAAGTACATCATTGACTTTCAATAGAATTTCTTTTTATTGATTTCGGAAACTGCTTTTTCAACGTTGTCGTTTAAAAGGGTAAGTTGGCTTTCGATGTCCGCCTCAACAGTCATAATACTGATTCGAATGGCTTTATCGCGGGATTCCATCTTTTTTTCCAATTCTCTTAAGCGCGTGTTGATCGAAAGAACGGCTAAAATAGCAATGCCGACAATAACAAGCAAGCAAAAAATAATGACGATGTTGTACGGATTTGGAACAAATCTTTGGAACCAAGCAAAAGCCAAAACGAATGTGGCGATTTCAATTAAGATAAAGGCTAGCATGTCTTTTATTTCCATGGGTATCACCTGTGTGAAAAGTGTGTGAAAAATTAATTAAAAGAATCAAGTTTATCTAAAAATTAATATTTAATCAGTTTACGAAAGTATATAAATATTAACTTTACATACATAATTAAATTCATTGGATTGATTTCGTTTTTTTATTTCGGATCAATGTCTTTTAAATGATTGAAATGAGGTTTTTTTTTGAGTTCAAATAATGTATCGGCAGGCTCTTTTAAAAAGATCGGGGCAATGATGCCCTACCTTGCTATGGCGTTTATCATTTTGATTGTTCAGGTCGGCTCACTCTGGCTGTCTGCAACAGAATATATTCCTTCACAGCCGCCGATCGGCGAATCTGATGATGTGCGCAATTCAATTTATTATATTGTCGTTTTTTTAGTCTTTTCATTTATTATCGTTTATTTAATTAAAAATAAACATTTCGGTATTATACGTTTATTTATTTACATTGCCCTCGGTTTTACTTTATTTTATACGATCAGCGCCATTTTTTCAAAATTTGATACCGTGACAAATTCGATTTTAGTCATTTCTTTTGTCTTAGCTGCCGCATTTGTGCTTCTTCTCTACAAATTTCCGGAATGGTACGTTATTAACCTCGCCGGCTTGTTGATTTCAATCGGTGCTTGTTCCGTTCTCGGTGTCACTCTTTCTTATATCCCGATTATTATTTTGATGCTGGCTCTTTTGGTTTACGATTTCATTTCTGTTTACCGGACCAAACACATGGTCACATTGGCGCACGGAATGATGAATTTAAAACTCCCCATCCTGTTTGTGATTCCAAAAAAACTGACTTATTCTTTCATTAAAGATGACTTTTCAGACGCTATCCTATCTGAAAAAACCGATGCCGAATCCGAAAAATCGCCTAAATCAAAAATATCATCTGAATCCGAAATGTCATCCAAATACGAAAAGTCGTTTGAATCTGAAACGTCATCTGATTCTGAAATGTCATCCGAATACGAAAAATCGTCTGAATCAAAAATATCGTCTGAATCCGAAAAGTCGGTTGAATCCGAAACGTCTGATAAAAAACAAAAAACAAAGAAATCGGATGCTTTATTCATGGGTCTTGGCGATGCGGTCATTCCGACACTGTTGGTTGTTTCTGCAAACCGCTTCTTGGCACATACCGGATTTGTTTCTGTTCCGGCTCTGGCAACAATGGTTGGCACATTTGTCGGATTTGCCGTTTTAATGTATTTCGTCTCCTCCGGAAAACCACAGGCCGGTTTGCCGTGTTTAAACACTGGTGCAATTCTCGGATTTGCCGCAGGTGTCATTCTTTCAGGAACACAACTTGTTTGGAATTTTTCCATTTTCTAATCCATTTATCATCAAAATGAATTTAACAGAGTTATGCCCTTCTGGTTAACATGTCAAAAATATTAAAGAGGCTTTCATTATGAAATTTGATCCGGAAGATGTTCGCCGTGAAAAATCTGAAAATTTCGAGAAAACATGGATCAATTGCGATCAATACATCCGAAAAGCAGCGCTTGAAAACAGTTATCCGCGCATGCAGCCGGCATTTGGTAAATCTCATCCCGTTTATGAAACCATTCAGCGTTTGAGGGAAGCTTACATGCGCATGGGTTTTTCAGAATACATGAATCCGCTGATTGTGGAAGAGCGCGACATTTACAAACAATTCGGCGATGAAGCGCCGGCTGTTTTGGATCGCTGTTTTTATTTAGCCGGCTTGCCGCGTCCGAATGTCGGCATTTCAGATGAACGCATTCGAAAAATCAAAGGAATTGTTTCAGGCATTGATGATTCCGGTATTGAAATTATCCGAAAGGTTCTTCATGCTTACAAAAAAGGGACAATCGAAGGCGACGATTTGGTTTTTGAACTTTCGAAACAATTGGGCGTTTCTGATGTTGTTGTCATAGAACTGATCGATCAAGTTTTTCCGGAATTTAAAGAATTAAAACCGGAAAGCACATCTAAAACACTTCGCAGCCACATGACAAGCGGCTGGTTTATCACGCTCTCCGAATTGTTAGAGCGCAATGAGCCGCCATTTTCTTTATTCTCAATTGACCGCTGTTTCAGAAGAGAACAGCAAGAAGATGCCTCCCGCCTCATGACTTACTTCTCAGCTTCTTGTGTGATCATGGATGAAAATGTCACCGTTGATCATGGTAAAATGGTTGCGGAAGGATTACTGTCACAGTTTGGATTTGAAAAATTCATGTTTCGCCCTGACAGCAAGCGCAGCAAATATTATGCGCCGGACACACAAATTGAAGTCTATGCCTACCATCCGAAATTGGCAGGATCCGATACAAAATACAATGACGGTTGGATTGAAGTTGCCACATTTGGCATTTATGCCGCGCCGGCACTTTGTGAATACAATATTCCAATGCCGGTCATGAATTTGGGTCTGGGCGTCGAGCGCTTGGCAATGATTCTCTACGGTGCCAAAGACATGCGCTACATGACCTACCCGCAATTTTCACAATACGGTGACTGGGAAATGAAAGATTCGGAACTTGCGCGCCAAATCCAATTGATTCAGTCCCCAAAAACAAATGCGGGCCACAACATTGCAAATGCGATTGTTGCCGGCTGCAGAGAATACGGCAGTACGCCAAGTCCCTGCTCTTTTGATATCTGGAGCGGCAATTTGTGCGGAAAAAAAGTCATTGTCACACTCACAGAACCGGAAGCGGATACCAACTTGTGCGGTCCGGCCGCTTTTAATGAAATTGTGGTTTTTGGCGGCGATATTCTTGGCATTCCTGACAATAAGAAATGGGAAAAAGCACTTGAAAATCACTCGGCAAGGACCGGATTTACATTCATTGCAGCCTTTGCGGCAGCAGCGGCAGCCGAAGCAGAAGAAGCCGTTTTAGCCGGACTTTTTGAACACGAATCTCGCGCCCGCATGATCAAAATGCTTTCCGAAGTCAACTTAAAATTATCCGATATCGGGCAACGCTATATCACCGGCAACAAAAAGAAAATTGATGTTCGGGGACCGATGTTTACAACCGTTCAGTTTAAAATTGAAAAGTAAAAAATGCTTTGATTTTTCTTTTCTTTTTTCAGCCCGATATACAATTTTGTATCAAAACCTATAAAAAAGAACAAATAATTTATATTCTATTTCCATATATACTCTAATTCATATTACAAAAAACATTTTTCAAATCATTAATTTATGAATTTCACACATTCATTCAAAGGCGAGAAAACATGCGTACTGAATTGACTTCCTTCTTTGGACTGGACATTTATACCGTCAACGGTATCTATGTCGGAAAAGTTGTCGACTTAATTATTGACGTCGAAAGCCAATCTGTTTCCGGATTGATTGCAAACCATGTTAACACTGATGTTTTTGATGTTACCGGCGATGGTATTATCATTCCATACCGTTGGGTTGTCACGGCATCAGATATTGTTTTAATCCGCGATGTTATTCGCAGATTCCAAAAGAAATCGGACGATTAAACCCCATCCGATTTTACTTTTTTATTTTTTTCTCCATTATTTGCTAATCTTTCTTTTCTATTCGTTTTCTTTCCGATTTCGTTTTTCTTTTCCATTTTGTTTTTCTTTTCTGTTTTGTTTTTCTTTTCCTTCTTTTTTTTCATTTCGTTTTTTCTTTTCTCATTGAGTTGCAAAACAGAATAATTTATAATCTTTAAAAGGCTCTCATGTTAAAATTTAATATGTTTTTTATCAAATAAGATCGGCATTTTTAATGCTTGGTTTATAAATTTTGGAAGTTTTTCGATGACCGCCGAGAATATTGAGAGAATTAAACAAAATGTGGACGAAATTGTTACAGAAGAAGAGTTTGGTGAGCTTTTTAAAAAAAATCCTGCCCCGAAAGTTTACGTTGGTTATGAACCCAGCGGCCGAATTCATTTGGGTCATGTATTGACTGTCAATAAATTGCTGGATTGTCAAAAAGCCGGCTGCCAAGTCACTGTTTTATTGGCAGATGTTCACGCTTATTTGAACAAAAAAGGAACTTTTGAAGAAGTTCAAAAAATTGCGGATTACAACAAACGCTGCTTTATTGCACTCGGTTTAAGCGAAGAAAAAACCAGATTCGTCTTGGGCTCCAGCTACCAACTTACTCCGGACTACCAGTTAAATGTCTTGAAAATGGCTCGTTCCGCCACATTAAACCGCACCACGCGCAGTATGGATGAAGTCGGGCGCGCCATGGACAATCCGATGGTTTCTCAGTTAATCTATCCGCTCATGCAATCCATTGACATCGCTCTTTTGGATATCGATATCGCTATTGGTGGAATGGACCAGCGTAAAATTCACATGTTGGCTCGCGAACAGTTAAAAGAACTGGGATTTAAAACACCGGTTTGTATTCACACACCGATTCTTTTGGGTTTTGACGGCAATAAAATGTCCTCCTCTAATGATAATTTCATTTCCGTGGATGATACGGCTTCTGATGTCGAAAATAAACTCAAAAAAGCCTACTGCAAGCAGGGCGATATTGAACAAAATCCGGTCTTGGAACTTTTCAAATATCATATTTTTCCACGTTACGAATCCATTACCATCGAAAAACCGGAAAAATTCGGCGGCAACGTGACTTACAATTCTTACAAAGAAATCGAAACCGCTTTTGCGGAGGGAAAGCTTCACCCACTTGACTTAAAAGCCGCTTGTGCCAAATATTTGAATGATATTTTGGAACCGGTCCGAAAAGTTTTGCTTTAATTTTTCATTTTTCAACCTCTCTTTTAACTTTTTATTTTTTTACCACTCTTTCAATTTTTTATTTTTTCCCTCTCTTTTAATTTTTTATTTTTCAATTATTTCATTTTTTTATTTTTCAATTTTACAATTTATCTCTCCCATCTTGTCTCTCTTACACGTCACTATTTTTTGTGACGCTCGAATGAACCTGTTTTTAAAATTTAAACCGAAAAATTAAAAAAAACTTAAAAATTTAGAAAAAATCAAAAATAGGTGAAAGTATAATTACTCTTATATCTTTGAAATGAATAAAAGAAATAATTAAAGGTGCATTTATGATTTACACATATCAGGATGGAACAGAACTTCAGGTCCAGCGGGATTTTATTCAAGACCTCAGAAACTATATAGAATGTCTTGAAAAGGTTCTGCCTCTTGAAAATGACATCATTGAACTCAAAGATCAAGAGAGAGAGCAGACCACAATTTATGAACGAAAAGTATTGGTTTTGAGCAGTTTTAAAGATACTTTACACAGATATGTGCCGGTAAACCGCGATGCTGAAGAAGCTCAAATCTTAGAGCCATGCGTGAATGAAATTTATAATGTTTGTGATAAATTCATTCGAAGAACACGCGAAGACTATGAAAATGAAATGGCTCGTATTAAAAAAGAAACCGGTTCTCAAATTAAGCACAAAGAAAGCGAGATCATTAAAACTTTAAACCCCTTTTTAATTTCCAGCGTTTATGGAGCCAAACGCATTTATGACATTTCTCATTCAGAACAGGGACTCGCCGGAACACTTTATTGTTATTCCTCTGGTCTCCAATTTAATTATAAGCTGAATTTTTCGGATGACAAACTGACGGTTCAAAAGTTAATCGGCGACTTGAATATGCCGCACATGACAAAAACCGGTTTGTTTACAAAAGAGCAAAAGCCCCGCATGATTAATCTTTCTGATTTCATCGTTTTAACGATTCAATACGACGATTTGTATAACTTCTCTTTGGATGTTGAAAACAAGAAAAGAATCATTCGCATTGTCCGCAAAAACGGCAATTTCTCAATCATAGATGACGGTCAAGATATTACGGCCGACGCTGATTTATCCGGTCTGATTGAAGATGCCGAACTTCAGAAAATTCCCAAAAAAATCATTGAATACATCCGCAAGAGCGTTTCTTCTTTTGACCTCAAAGAAATTTTAATCGACGATGAGGACGCCGTTTCCAACAATTCCGTTTTCGACAGCATGAAGATCATTGCCGGGCAATACGGTGTCATTGTTGCCGAATGCATACGCCGAAGCTCCATTAAAACTGAAATTTCTATTAAAGTGCAGATGGATGACGGAGCACGAAATGAAAAATACATTTCTAAAGAGGAACTTTATTCGTCTTTGGCAAATATCGGTGGCGAAGGACTTGAAATTGCCAGCATTATCGGTGCGGATCCGAAGGAAAAATCGAAAGCGAACAACAAATATTTCATTGTTTAACGACTTTTCGATTTTTTTAAATTTTTATTTTGAAAAATGTTTTATCCATCTTATTTAATTTTCAGGTTTAAAGATGACAGAGCCGTTTGATCCAAACAATGATCCAAAAAGAACCAACGATCCAAAAAAGGTTAATGATTCAAAAAAGGACTATGATTCAAAAAAGGTCAATGATTCAGAAAATGAACTCACAAGAGTCAATGAACCAACAAAAGCTGATGAAGAAAAGGCTGAACCAAATACGGTTTTTGAAGGCGGCGTGAATGAACGTATCCAGTTCAGTTATTCTCCCGAAACGATTTCTATAGATGAATTAATGCAGCGGCAAGGTTATGCCAAAGCCGGCGCTCACTCTGCCGTCAAAACATGTTCCTGGCTGAAAAATTCCATGAACGGTGAAGGCGTTTGTTATAAATCTTCTTTTTACGGGGTTGTTTCTCATTGCTGTCTTCAAATGACACCGACACTGTCATGTAATCAGGAATGTATTTTTTGCTGGCGACCGACAGAGGTGGCTGCCAAAGCGCCTGAAAAATGGGATCCGCCTGAAAAAATTGTTGAAGAAAGCATTAAGGCGCAAAGAAAGCTTATTACGGGATTTGGCGGCTCTCCAAAGACTGTCACAGAAAATTATGACGAAGCTAAAAACCCGTCAAACGTTGCGATTTCTCTTTCCGGCGAGCCGACATTTTATCCTTATTTGCCGGAACTCATTTTCGCTTATGAAAAACAGAATATGACTGTTTTTGTTGTTTCAAACGGCACAAATCCTGAAATGCTTCGCCGCATTTATCCGACACAATTGTATATGAGTTTAGATGCGGTTGATTTGGAAATGTACAACCGTGTTTGCCGCCCGAAAAATCCGCATTTGTGGGACAAAATTTTAGAATCTTTGCATGTTCTCAAAGAAAAGAATGAGCAAGGCGTCCGAACAGTTATTCGGATTACGGCGGTTACAGGCTGGAATATGGAAGATCCGAAGGGTTTTGCCCGGTTGCTTCAAATCGCAGAGCCGGATTTTGTTGAAGTGAAGTCCTACATGCATGTCGGTTTTTCCAGGTTGCGCTTGTCGCGGCAAAATATGGTTGAACAAGAGGAAATTCGACGTTTTTCAAACGAGATTGCAGAACACGCCGGCTATAAATTTGCAGGCGAATCCGAACCAAGCCGGGTCGTCGTTTTGTCAAAGAATGGGAAATTATCAAAAGCTGTTAAAAAATTTTAAATGGTTTAATCTTATCTCCTAAAATTTACATTTTAATATAATTTTTAATACATGGTGCTTCTTAAAAGGGTATAAACACAATCCCATTTTTAAAAATATAATCTTATTATGGTTCTATTATTTATTAATTATGATATCAGGTTAATTTGTATTCAGATTTGTTATCATCACTCTTTCGACAAAACTTTTGAATTTTTTGACTTGATTTTACATTTGTATCCAAACCCCAACCTTTTGACACATACGCTTTTTGAGGGTTTATATCCAAACCTGATGTTAAAAAGTTTATTAAATAGTCAATGTGTTACTTGAATTTCACGACATTCAGGCTGTTTCAAAACATGCCGAATAAATTTATAAATTTTTAAAATCTAAAAACACAAAAATCTGTCCTCATAAATCAAAATCATATGCGAAGGAGAATGTGCACATGCCAAAAATTATCATTTATACAACCGATGTCTGCCCGAAATGCAAGATTTTAAAAGGTTATTTTCAGTCCAAAAACGTGGCTTATGAGGAGATGAATATGGGTACACCTGCCGCATTGACAGAATTGGCAATTAACAATATCTTTACAAATGTGGCGCCGGTCCTTCAAATAAATGACCGGTTTTTGACTTATGCAGAAATCTTTTCAGGAAATGCAGTCAACGAAGAGCTAATTTTACCGTTGATTTGCTGATTTGTTCATATTCATTTATACTATTATCATACGAGTAAAAGGGGAATCATTCATTATGTCAACAGAATTCAACAAAAGTTTGGATGGCAAAGAGGCACAATATGTCCAACAAACACTTGACGGCAGAACAATTTCAGTGATGCCGAAAGTCCGTACAACCAGCGGATACATGCTGGATTGGGATCGAAATGAAATCGTCCGGCAGCTTTTAAAAGAAACACCACTCGCTGAGCGTTTTTGCGGGGTTCCCGGGATTACAAAAGAAGAAGCATCCGATATCGCAAAAGATGTCGAATCTCGTGTTCGTCAAATGAATCTTCAATTCCTGTCCGGACCGCTTGTTCGCGAACTTGTCAATTGTGTTCTATTGGAACGCAACCGCATAGAATGGCGCAATGTTATGACGAGAGTCGGCGCTTCCGTTTATGACGCTTGTGAAATTGATTCAGGTCTTGGTTTTGAATCCCACGACAACGCCAATCAACTGGATAATGCTGAAACATCTCACAAAAAGAAAGCGGACAAAATGTCCAAAGAACAAAATCTTTTGCTCATGCCCGGTGAGTTGGCTGACCTTCACTTAAACGGTGATTTCCATATTCACGATTTGGAATACTTCGGAACACGTCCGTTTTGTCAAGACTGGGATCTCCGATATTTCTTTTACTACGGTTTAATGCCTGACGGTGTCGGCATCCAGTCCAGCGTTGCCGGTCCGGCCATGAAAGCGGAAGTTGCCATACTGCACGCCGTCAAAGTCATGGGGTCGGCACAGACAAACTTTGCCGGCGGCCAGGGTTTTTACAACTTCTTAACCTTCCTTGCACCGTATTTTGTTGACAAAACAGACAAGGAACTTGAGCAGCTCATGCAGATGTTTGTTTATGAAATGATGCAGATGATGTGTGCGCGCGGCGGCCAGACGGTTTTTTCGTCGGTTCAGCTGTCGCCCGGGGTTCCAAAACTCTGGCGCAACAAGCCGGTCATTGCCATGGGCAAAATTTGGGATGGCGAAAATGCCAAACTTTGGACATACGGCGAACTTGAAAAAGAAGTTCGTAAAGCGTTTAAAGCTTTGATGGTCGTGATGCTTCAAGGCGATGCTTGGGGCAAACCCTTCAGCTTCCCAAAGCCCGAAATTTCCATTGAGCCGGACTTTATGGAAGAAGACGAAGCCTTCAATGCCAAAAACCCCGATGTCTTGTCTTACAAGGCTTTATACCGCTTAACGTTTGAATTGGCAGCCAAATTTGGAACGCCGTACTTTGACAACCAAATTCCCGAATACCGCGGTGCCGGTGACGGCATCAGCTGTTACCAATGCTGTGCTTACCAATTTTCCGCCAACCCCGAAGATGATGTTCAATTTGATGACAAATTATACTTCCGAGACGGCAAACACTTTTCAATGGGCTCTTGGATGGTCATGTCCTTAAACTGCCCGCGTGCTGCTTACAAAGCCAATCACGATGATGAAAAGTTGTTGGCAGAATTAAAGTATTTGATGAACAAGTCCGTGGAAGTTTTCCGTGTGAAAAAGAAATGGATGGATCACTTGTTAGACTGCAACCGCATTCCGTTTGCTTCCATGACCCCAAAGGATCCAAACACAGGAAAACTCGGAACCGTTGCTGTTGATTTCAGCAGTTTGGTCTACACCATCGGCGTTGTCGGCATTAACGAAATGGTCAAGTACCACACAGGTCATGCCATTCATGAATCCAAAGATTCCTACAAATTCGCCATTCGCATCATGTACGAGATGAAGATGTACGCACAAAAGCTGTCTACAGATGCCGGCATTACAATTGCCCTTGCCCGAACGCCGGCTGAAACCACCGCTCAAAGATTTGCTGTCTCAGACTTGCTGCACCCAGAATATGCAGAAAAGGCAGAAAAGAACATGAACGGCGATGTGGAGCTGACCAAAAAAGAATTTGGCAGTTCTAAAGATTTACCAGTTTACTACACAAACGGGACACACATCCCGCCGGGGGCGGACATTTCAGTCATCGAACGCATCAATTATGAACAAACCTTCTTCCCGATTGTTGACGGCGGAAATATTCTTCACATTTGGCTTGGCGAAGGCGTTCCCGACCCTGACGGACTTCAGGAAATGGCCATGCACATTGCCAAAAATACACACACCGGCTACTTCGCTTTCACACGCGACATGACGGTTTGCAAAGACGAAGGCTACGTTGCCTCCGGAATAAAAGAATGCTGCCCGAAATGCGGCTCCTCAAACATTGATCACCTCTCACGCATCACTGGATACCTGCAGTCTGTAGACGGCTGGAACGCCGGCAAAAAGCAAGAGCTGATCGATAGAACACGAACTGATCCGAGAAACATGCGCATTTAAACCTCTCCGGCAAAATCTGCACGTTTTATCGTTTAAAAAACGAAGCCACGTCTCTTTTCCAACCTTCCGGTTTGAAAGAAATGCGACGGTTGTCGTGTCGGGGGAATATTTTTCCCCCAACCTATTTTTTTTTAAAAAACATGAAAATCGTTTTTTTCGGATGGCTTACTTTTGGGCAAATTTTTGTTTTTCATACAAAGCCGATTTTTAACCATTTAAAGAATTTGAGAATTTATCTTTTAGATTTACTAATTTAGAGGCGTAAATCTCTTTTAATTCATCCTCTTTTAATGGGCATTCAATCAGTCCTTCAAGTTGTTCTTTTGTAAGCAATAATTGTTTTCTCATAGGGGATAAAAGTTCAGAACCATAGTCTTTTGCTCCATGGCTTACAAATGTTTTAATTGGTGTTCGAGCTCCATTCATATAAAAATAATAAAAATGATGGTCCCCCTCTTTTTTTTTAAACCCTTTTTGGAGAAGTGATGAGGTTATTTCTCTGCTTCTATATGGAGGTGCCATTAGAATTCCTCCAGGTATTTCTGAAGAAGTTTTTTAAATAGGATACCCGTTTCATGCAATGTCGATTCGTCTTCCAGAACAAAATCTTTCCACAATATTTGTAATTGTTCTTCGATGTCTGTTTTTGCTTTTTTCAGTTCTTTATGATATGAAAAAATATCAAAAACATCATTTTCTATAAAATACAAATCTTCTTCAAAACTGACATTGAATTGGATCGGCTTTATTATTTTCAAATTGATTCCGGGGTCTGTAAATTGTTCCAGATAAAAAATGTCCTGCGAGATCATATTGTTTTTTTCTGAAAAGGGTATAAATTTTAATGCGTTCTCTTTTAAATCTGTATTTTGGTGGCATGCATATTGTTCTCCTTCTAAAGTCTCTGCAACGATCATCTTCTCTTTTTTGGAAGGATTTGATGTCAGTTCTTCGTCTGTCATAATTTTGCATCCGTCTTTTGATAAACATTATACTGCTGTTTACGAAACTATTTTAACATTTTTATTTTTGTTAAAAACGAAAATTTATAAACGTTTTAGCAGATTGATTGCTTTTTTCTTCCTTTTTCCATTTCTTTTTCTTTAGTAGTTTCACTCTGCGAATTGATTATTTATAAGAAGAATCATAAAGAAACTGCAAGTTATTTTAAAAAAAGCGGACAAAAACACGAGGGAGAACGATGACCGACCAACAATTTATCAAACATCCTCTCATTTTGGAAAATGTTGTTGAGCAGCGCATGTATCAGCTCAATATTGTCTCTGCTTGTACTAAAAAAAACTCTCTTGTTGTTCTTCCGACGTCTCTTGGAAAAACGATTGTTGCTCTTTTAATTATGGTCATGAGGCTGGAGCGTGTTGGCGGAAAGGTCTTGCTGCTTTCTCCAACCAAACCGCTTGTTCAGCAGCATTATGATTTCTTTTCACGTGTGATGAAATTAGAAGAAGGAAAAGTGAAAGCCTTCACGGGAAGTCTTGTTCCCGAAAAAAGAAAAGACATATGGCTTGAAACAGATGTGATTATCTCAACGCCTCAAGTTATTGAAAACGATTTAATGAATGGTCGAATTTCATTAAAAGATGTCTCTTGTATCGTTTTTGATGAAGCCCACCGAACTGTCGGAAATTATGCTTATACCTATATTGCAGAAAAATACACGAAAGATGCTGATAATCCATTGATTTTAGGAATTACGGCAAGTCCCGGAAGTGAAAAAGAAAAAATTGACGACGTCTGCCAAACGCTTTGCATTGAAAATGTTGTTGTTAAAACGGAAGATGACCCCGACATTAAGCCTTATGTTCACAAAAAGGACGTGGAATGGCTCTCCTTGGAATTACCTAAAGAGTTGGCAGAAATTCGAGAATCATTAAAAAAGATATTGGATGAAAGGTTCCGAAAGCTTGTTGAATATGGCTACCCCTTGGATACCAGATCTGTTACAAAAAAAGATTTGCTGGCGCTTCAAGATCGACTTGCCGGCGAAGCAAGAAGTGAAGCTGCCGATCCAAATGTGTATAATGCCGTTTCTGTCGTGGCAGAAATTATGAAAATTGAACATGCCGTCGAATTGGTCGAAACGCAAGGTGCAAAACCGTTATTATCTTACTTAACAAAGATGGATGAGGAAGCCGCATTATCATCCGCAAGCAAAGCTGTCAAGCGGCTTGTCAATGATTTATATTTCAGACAAGCTTTGAATCTGACAGAAAAATGTGAAAGAGAACACCCGAAATTTTATGCCGTTCAAAAAATTGTATCGGAACAATTAACAAAATATCCCGATTCTAAAATTATTGTTTTTACAAACTTTCGAGACACAGCAAATACTGTCAAAGAGGCTTTGGAAGAAATCAAATCCGTGCGTCCGGTTCGTTTTGTTGGTCAAGGCTCGCGTTATAAAGATAAAGGGCTGACACAAAAACAGCAAACCGAAATTATTGACCAATTCCGAGCCGGAGAATACAACGTCCTCATTGCAACATCCGTCGCCGAAGAGGGACTTGATATTCCTGCAACGGATATGGTTTTATTTTACGAGCCGGTTCCATCAGAAATTCGAAGCATTCAGAGAAAAGGCCGAACCGGTCGTTTCCAAACAGGCCGTGTCATTGTTTTGATTACAAAGGGAACTCGTGATGAATTTTACCGCTGGAGCAGCCAGAGCAAAGAGAAAAAAATGCTTTCTGAAATGAAAAGTTTGCAAAAAAGTTATGCTTCCTCCTCTGCCATCAAAAAACCGGATGAACCTCAAAAAACATTTTTTGATTTTGAGAGAGAATTTAAGAAAAAATATGAAAATGTGCTCTCTTTTGAAGAAGGAAGAAGAGAAGAAGAAAAGGAAAATGAACCTGAAACGGAAACAAAATCTGATATTGGAGAAAATTTCGATTTGCCTGCCAGAGAAAAAGCGTTCTCCAAAAATTTCACAAAAGCGGAAGAAGATAATAGTGAAAATGAAATTGAAAATGAGATCGAAAACAAAAATGAGCCTCTGAAAATCTTAGCGGATGTTCGGGAACTCAAAAGCGGTGTTTTGCGGCATTTGGAATCCCAAGGCGTTTTTTTGAAAACGGCAAAACTGGAGGTGGCCGATTATGTGATCAGCGATGAGATGGCTGTTGAAAGAAAGAGTGCCGCCGACTTTTCTGCTTCTTTGATTGACGGCAAACGCAATCTTTTTTCACAGCTGGTTGATTTGTCGCGCGCCTACAAAAAACCCGCCCTTATTGTTGAAGGCGAAGAAGAGATCGGCAGCAAAATCAATCCGAATGCCATCAAAGGCGCCTTGCTTTCCATTGAAATGGATTTAAAAGTTTCCGTCTTTTACACAAAAAACGAAGAAGAAACCGCTCTCTTACTCAAAATGATGGCAAAAAGAGAACAAATCGATGAGAAAAAAAGCATCAACCTGCATGGTAAAAAACCGGCAAAAACAACAAGTGAGCAGCAAGAATACCTCTTATCCTCCATCTCAGGCGTCGGTCCAAACGCCGCCCGCCTCCTCCTCAATGAGTTTGGTTCCTTGACCAACATTTTTAACGCAACTGAAGAAGATTTGTGCAAAATAAAAGGGATTGGGAAAAAGACGGCACAAAGAATTCGAGATGTAATGGAAGCAGAATACAAAAAATAAAAACCAACGGCTTATTTTTGCCATCGGGTGCAGTTGTCGAGAAACCCTCGACAACGGATTTTTCATTTAAGAAAGTTGATTTATCAATTCTAAACCTTTTTCAATGATTTCCAAACTTTCAAAAATACGGCGCGAATCTGTTTCATTTTGCATATCTTCCGCAACCGCTGTTATTTTTTGAAGAATTAATTCTTTCAAAAGTGTTTCATTATTGTCATCGGAAACAATCGGCTTTGAAACGTCTCGAACTTTCTTCTTTTCAACCTCACTTTTTTCAGACTTCACGCTTTTTTCAGCCCGTTCACTCTTTTGTTTTGATTTTTCAGCTGAAACGGCAGCTGCTCCTTTTGGTGCCGAAGCTTCAATACCGCTGCAAACCGGACAAATAACATCCCCTTTAAAACGAAACAGCGGCGCATTGCAATTCTCACAGTGTTGGGCAAGCATCGTACCGCCGTTTTCAAGGAAACGGGCAATTTTTTTAACATTTTCATCAGAATCCATCATTTCACCATTTTTTTCTTTTTCTTTTTTCCTTTTCTTTCATAAGACATAATTCTTTTTCAAATAAACAAATTAAAAGTATTTAAATTTGAAATGAATGTGTTATAAAAATAAAATCAAGGTAAAATTTAAATGAGTGAGAACTCTACACTATGTTTAATTCAAAAATGACTTCTTTTATGAATTAAAATTAATAACCAAGGTCATCCGAATCAATAAATGATTTTGGTTGAACTTATCGCAGGTGAAAATTATGTCAGCTTCTGAATATCAAAAAACGATTGATCAGTGCATTGTAGAATTAGATATGATTGCAAACGATACGTCTGTCCCAAGAAACATCAGACGTTCCGTCACTGAAATTATCGACGTCTTAAAAAACGAAAACCAACAACTCTTCTTACGTGCCGCATCGGGATTAAAAACGCTTTCCGATGTCAGTTACGACCCAAATCTTCCAATGCATACCGGAACATTGATTTGGAGCATTCTTGGAAAACTCGAAACAATTCCGCCGGAAATTTAATTTTTACATTTTCAAATCAAAAGAGGTAAAAGAAATGAAAAAATTATTGAAACTGCTGCTCATTATTTTGATTCCGCTTGCCATCATTGCGATATTGTACTACCTGAAATATGGATGCTGTTGCGGTGAAAAATGCGGAAAAAAGAAGAAAAAACATTGTTTTTAAATGAACATGTTTTTAATGAAAAAATAAAAAATAGAATGCTGAAAAACACAGCATCTTTTTTTAAATTATTAATGCTTAGACGCATAATGCGCGAAAATAAACTCGCGCATCAATTTGGCTGCCAAAACAGCGGAGATGCTGTTATCATATTCCGGTGCGATCTCAACGACATCAAATCCGATTGTATAAGGAGCCGTTTGGCGCAAAACTTCACGGACATCGCGGTCTGTCATTCCAAACGGTTCAGGCGTTCCAAGCCCTGCACAATAAGCCGGATCAATGGCGTCCATATCAAGTGACAGATAAATGTGTTTGCTGTCAAGGTATTTCAGCGCTTCTTGAATCACTTTTGAAATCCCCGTTTCATAAACATCATCGGCGGTATAATATTTCACACCGGCTTTACGGGCATAATCCCATTCTTCTTTTGCACCGCTTCGGATGCCGATGGAGACATATTTTTTTGTGATGTTTTCTAAAATATGATGAGAAACACAAGCGTGGTTATTTTTCAGCCCTCGAAAATCTTCCCGAAGATCAAAATGCGCATCCAACACAAGAACCGCAAAATCGTCTTTGTCATCACACGCGTCATAACATGCTTTAATCGGCGCGTATGACAAGGAGTGTTCGCCACCCATCATAATCGGAAATTTGCCGTCGGCAACAATTCTTTGGACATCTTCGTAAATCCACTCCAACGTTTCATCAATATTGGCAGAAACCAAAACGTTTCCCGCATCGCAAATCGGCATATACGTCATATCCAGATCATATTTCGGATTGTAAGGCTCAAAGTTGGCGGAGACTTTTCTCATCTCATCCGGCGCCCAGCGGCTTCCGGCACGAAAAGAAGACGTATTATCAAAAGGAGCCCCGAATATAACATAATCGGCGTCATCATATTCATAATTTGCATCACAAAACGTTGTCGGTATAAACATTTTTGATTCCTCGATAATCGAAATGAACAAGACAAGAAAGAATAATATACAAATGGTTTTGGCATAAAGAAAGTTGTATAGAGATAATCCAAAATCCATATATTTAAAAATTCTTTTGTCATTTTAGGATATCCCCGAATTATAAGAAATGATGGCGGAGAACATTCCGCCCACATGGACGGAATGTTTGCTGATACCTTTTTTCGGTTTTATCATTCTATATACTTTGAAATGACTGAAATGAACACTTCTCTCATTTTTATTTAGGAAGTTTTTTGCTATCCTCTTTGGATTTAAGCATCTTCTTGCGTCTTGTTTCTACTTTTTTGATGCTTTCTTCTGTAGGCAAATTTTCCGGCATAACACCCCCCAACGTCTCAATTGTTTGGCGTACTATTGCACCAACATCATAATGTGCTTGATTAGCCTTTGTTTTTTCTTTAATCTGTTCACGGCGAAGTTTTTCCTCCGCTTGAGTGGCTCGGAACAGATTTGCTGCTAACTCTGTACTACCCATATGGTCAAGAATTTTCTGATTTTCTTTTAATCCTTTGCGCTTATGAATATCTTTGGCATCTAATCCCCCATATAATCCGTTATATCCACAATTTTGGAAAACAGCATAGTCTCGATTCTCTATTACTCCTGCGTCCTTTGCGGCATCTGCCAATTTGGTATTATGCTCTCTTACATCATTACGCAGAAGTAGGCGCTGTTCTTCTTCTGTGTGACGATTAATTCTTCCACTTACCTGCTTGATTTCAGCAAAACGTGTCTGAACAGCAAAGTATGTTTGGCCATTCGCAACCGTTGCTTTGGTCGGGTCAGCATTCTGTACAATTAAATAACAGGCATATCGTGATAATTTGACCGATGCCCCCTGTCTTTTGCCGCCCCTCCCAACTTCTATCATTTCAAAAATGTCCTCAAAATGATCCGAAATTGTTTGTCCGCTGTTTTTACACGCATCTTTAGCTTTATTTATAACCGGTAAAAATTTTCTGTATTCGGCGTACTCGAAAACCTTTGCCATATCTCTTGAAGACCAATATTCTTTGCCATATTCATCTGTTTTTTTGATTTGCTCAAAGACAGAGGATTTTGTTTCGCCTGTCATCACATTTTTATCCATTTTAATCACCTTATCGATATTTTTTTTGATACATAAAGCTCAATCATTTTGTTCAAGAACTCCATTTTTTGAAGATACGGATTTTTTTCGAGACATTCGGTAACTTTTATGTCTGTTGATTTTTGTTTTTCTAATTGGGTCAAGTCTAGAATAAACAAATATTATTGTGGAAAAATCACAATCATGAGATTAAAAAATAATCTTTCAATCTGTTCTAAAATCCTTAAAATAAAGTTTTAATAGGATTATAAGCTTTCCGCTTATGGTTCGAATCCTAAACTATCTCTCTATTCTAGACCAGACCAAAAACAAAAAATTAAAGAAGATAAAAAATTAAAGAAGATAAAAAATTAAAGAAGATAAAAAATTAAAAGAAGAGGCACCATGATTCAAAAGATGAATTTGTTAGAAAAGGCAAACAGTATCAGTTCTTTATTCCAATACCTTGAAATTGGCCGTCTGAACAATCATACATTAAATGTACTGCAAGCCGAAAATCGGATATTGGATTTTCATTGCCATGAAAATTCCGATGAACTGTTTTATGTGATAGAGGGCACATTTGAGCTGGAATTTGAAGATGGTTTGACGTTATTGAATCAAGGTGATTTCATCATTGTCCCCAAAGGAGTACGCCATCGGCCTGTGTGCAAATCGCTTGTGAAATGTCTGCTTATCGAACTTGGCGGGACTTTGAATGAAGAAAACACCGGCGGCGCTTTCGTACAAAAAAACAAAACATATTAAACTCTTTCTAATTGAAAAGATAAACAGACTCGTTTGCCAAAATATTCGCCGAAAATTGATTAATGTCACTTATTCTCGTGACAGCAGTTTAAATTGTTGAGTTCATTTTATAACGAAGCAAACCTAATACTCAAAACATGCAAAGTCATCATTACACAGGTCTTACAGACGCTCAAGTGATTGAAAGCCGCCAACATCACGGAGAAAACGTTTTAACGCCGCCCGAAAAAGAACCGCTGTGGAAAGAGTTTTTGAAAAAATTCACTGACCCGATTATTATTATTTTATTGGTGGCACTGACCTTATCCATATTCGTGTCGTTTTACGAATATTTTTTGGGGCACGCCGCATTAAATGTCTTTTTTGAACCGGCAGGCATTTTGGTTGCCATATTGCTTGCAACCATGATTGGTTTTTACTTTGAACTGAGTGCCAACAAAAAGTTTGAGGCTCTGAACCAAATCAATGACGATCTGCCCATCAAAGTGATTCGAAACGGCAATATCTGCCAAGTCTTTAAAAAAGAAATCGTTGTCGGCGACATTGTTATTTTGGAAGCCGGCGAGGAAGTTCCGGCAGATGGCGAATTGCTGGAATCTGTGGCGCTTCAGATCAACGAATCAACACTCACCGGCGAGCCGGTTGCTAAAAAGACAGTCAACCCCGCTGATTTTGAAGACACCACCTATCCGTCAAACCATGCCCTGAAAGGAACAACAGTTGCCGACGGACACGGCATGATGAAAGTCTTAAAAGTCGGCGACGCCACCGAATATGGCAAAGTGTACAAAGGTGCGCAAATCGACAACGACATCGTAACACCCCTCAACAAGCAGCTGGATAAACTTGCCAAACTGATTACCAAAGCAAGCTACGCCATTGCCGTTTTCATTCTGATCGGCCGCTTTTTCGTCTATTTCGGCACCGGCGGATTTTATGTCGGTGACTGGCTGGATTTTGGCCGCTATGCACTTAATACCGTCATGATCGCCGTTACAATTATCGTCGTCGCCGTCCCCGAAGGATTGCCCATGAGCGTGACGCTGAGCCTTGCAATGAGCATGAAGCGGATGCTTTCAACAAACAACCTTGTTCGAAAAATGCACGCCTGCGAAACAATGGGCGCTGCAACCGTCATCTGTACCGACAAAACAGGAACGCTGACGCAAAATCGAATGAAAGTCCACGAAACGCAATTTTTTGGCATCGAAGGAATAACGGACGTCATCAAAGAAGGCATCGCCGTCAATTCCACCGCGCACCTCGATTTTTCAGAAAAAATCAAAACATTGGGAAACCCGACCGAAGGTGCCTTACTCCTCTGGCTGCACGAAAACAATATCGATTATCTGCCGCTGCGAGATGCGAAAATTGTTGAACAGCTCACATTTTCAACAGAACGAAAGTACATGGCGACGGTGATTCAGTCACCTCTGCTCAATAAAAAAGTGCTGTACGTGAAAGGCGCCCCCGAAATCATTCTTGAATGGTGCCAAACGACACCAGTTTCAAAGGATGAAATAATCGGCCGATTGCTTGAATTTCAAAACAAAGCGATGCGGACGCTGGGTTTTGCCTACCAAATCATCGAAGACGATGACAACGAAAGCCGCCTCAAAAACGGAAAGATGGAAAACGTCAATTTGACATTTTTGGGTTTTGCCGCCATTTCCGACCCCGTCCGAGAAGATGTCCCCGATGCCATAAAAACGTGCATCGATGCCGGAATTGATGTCAAAATTGTCACCGGCGATACCCCCGCAACCGCCAAAGAAATCGGCCGCCAGATTGGTCTGTGGCAGGAAAACGAATCCGAAACACACCACCTGACCGGCACGGAATTTGCTGCAATGTCTGACGAATCTTTATTACCCCGAATCTCCGATTTGAAAATCATGTCTCGTGCCCGTCCGATGGATAAACAGCGGTTGGTGCAGCTTTTGCAAAGCAAAAACCAAGTTGTTGCAGTTACCGGTGACGGAACCAACGACGCCCCTGCCCTGAAAGCCGCACAAGTCGGACTTTCGATGGGTGATGGTACATCTGTTGCCAAAGAAGCAAGCGATATTACGATTCTTGACGATTCGTTCAGCAGCATTTCAAGAGCCGTGATGTGGGGGCGCTCCCTATATCAAAATATTCAGCGTTTCATTCTGTTTCAGCTGACCATTAACGTCGCCGCCTGCCTGATTGTACTGATCGGCGCCTTTCTCGGAACAGAACCCCCGCTGACGATTACACAAATGCTGTGGGTCAACTTGATTATGGACACTTTTGCTGCACTCGCTTTGGCTTCGCTGCCGCCGGATAATAGAGTCATGGAAGACAAACCCCGAAAAACCACCGACCACATCATCACTCGGACAATGACAAAAAGAATATTAGGCGTCGGGCTTTCGTTTGTTGTCCTGCTGTTTGGTTTGATACAATATTTCAAGCATTCGGATATAACATCGCTCACGCAATTCAGTCTTTTCGATTTCGGACGCAGCTTCTTTGATTTCAGTGCCGGAAACGGGCTGACGTCGTATGAGCTTTCATTGTTCTTCACCATTTTTGTGCTGCTACAGTTTTGGAATATGTTCAACGCCAAAGCGTTTATGACCGGAAAATCAGCATTTTCATCACTTGCCGGCAGTAAGGAATTTCTTTTCGTCGCTTTGATCATTATCGTCGGGCAATGGGCGATTGTCAGTTTCGGCGGCGAAATGTTCAGCGTCACGTCTTTGAGGTTGACGGATTGGATTATTATTTTCGGAAGCACATCGGTTGTGCTTTGGATTGGAGAGATATACAGATTAGTTTCACGAAAAGGGATTTCGAAAAAAGCGGCGAGCAGAGTGTAAAAAATATTTGAGGTTAATTCATGAATGATCTCACGAATCAGGACATGGAAGAAGCGGTCAAAATCATTGCTTCTATGATTCGCCGGAGTGAAAAAGCACAAGAAAAATTTGAACAGGGCACTTCGCAATATACGTTGCAAAAAAACAGGATTCATGCACTTTATGTCGCCTTATCATTGATTAAAAAAGAAATCGCAGTGAATGGTGCAACGGACACTTTTGGGAAAGAAGAATTTGAAAAGGCACTTGCACCCCTCACTTCATTGATGAGCAAAAGTGAGAAGGCACAGAAAAAATTAACACAAGGTACTTGGCAGCATTCGATGATCGGGGATAACCTCAAAGCATTGGGTATCGCTTTACCATTGTTAAAAAAGAAAATAAGCGAGTTGGGCGGTTGAAAAATCACCCGTTTCGCAATGTTTGGGTTGTCGGTATGCTTTACCAAACCGTTTAAATCTGCTTCATTCCATTTTGTAAGTTGTTTACAGTCGGTTTTATTAGAAAAACAAGTATTCGTTGGTGAATTACATTTATGATCACAATGAATAATAGTAATTTTTTATTTTTGTTGCCATCAATTTCCGCCGTTCCAATAAAAAGTCTTCATAATTTGAAGCGTCCATAGATACAATATTTTCAGGGATACAATTGGTGCTCAAATTTTCCTTTAGTAATTTTATGTCCGTAATATTACCAAACTTCATTTCTTTTGAGGAACATTGGTCAAATACAATTTGGAAATAGTCACTTGGTGCTTTCTCGCCAATTGAAATATTTGTTTGTGTATCAAGATAGGTATAATTTGCAATTTGGTTGTATTTGGTTTTGTCCGTAATTCCCTTTTTTTGCAAGTAGCTTTTTGGAAAAATGTGATGAATATCACCAATAGTTGTTATTAAATCTCGAACTTTTATACCATTCATCATCAGCGAATTATCACTGCCGTGTACTTGCGCTGCTGAAAATACATTAAAAAACGGACTATTAGAAGCAGAAGTTTCTAAATCTTGAACTAACCCAACTTCCCAAAAAGTGTCTGATAAGTTAGCAGCTTCTATTTCTTTGAAGTATTCAATAAATCCCTTTTCGGCAATTCTCCGAATATCCAAATCCATTGCAGTTTCTGGCGAAGTAATGTATCTGCTCGTTAATGTTGAAAAGACATACCATTTAGAAACAAAATGTTTTATTTGTGTCTTATCTATTCGATTGTCAGCATTAAGGATGAGGTAAAGAGTATATGCAAAATCCAAAGTCATTTGAGAATTAATCATTTTGCTATAAATGAATCCTGCGGACATAATTGCAAGCACAAAGTTTGTGAATGAAAATTCATTCATAAAATCCATCACACCATCTGTCAATTTAGAAAACGAGTCTTCAGCAATTTCTTCTTTATAATCTCGTGTTTCAAAATCTCGACCTCCAAGCAAACTTACTAAATCTTTCATTTTTCCGCGCCTGAATTTATACATAAATGCAACTCGTAATATGTCTCCATACTCCGGATCGAAAATTTCCTTTTTATCATCTTTCAGCCACTTAATTTTTGAGGCAAATGGTGAGTCCATAAAGTCTTTGTCTTTCGACATTTCCGGGTACCAATCGGGCTGAACTGCTAAGTGAGAAAAATAGTCAATTGCTTTTCGAAGAATATTTCCTCCATACTTTACGTTTGCCGCTATTTTTGACATAGCGAAGTCTGATTGATTCAGCTTTGCACCTAGACTATTAATTCGGATGAAAATTTCTGTGACTTCGTCAATGGTTAACTCTTTATCTAATGTGATTACGCCTACTTGGCGATTTTTAATTCCAATCAAGTTATCTAAAATATCATGTAATTTCTCGGAGTCAATTTCCGGATTTAATTCACAATATTTTGAAACAAAAATTCCTCGTTTAAAATCAGGTTTAAAAATATCTGCAATGTCAGCAATCCATTTCTTGTCTTTCAATATAGCATTGTCTTGTACTTTAAAAGTTTCATCTTCATCGGTAGCGAATGGATTAAATGATATTTTGATTCTTTTTTTCTCAAAATTTGAGTCTATAACCTCCATTCCCATTATTGCGGTCATAAGCGCTGTAACACGCTGCTGTCCATCAATCATTATTTTCTTTCCTTCTGACAATGTGCCATCTTTTAGTTTCATATTCGGACTTTGCGAAAGTATCAAATAACCCGTCGGGTAACCAATATAAAGCGAGTCTATCAAATCACGCACTTGCTTCGGTTTCCAAACAAAAGGTCTTTGAATTTCAGGTATTGCAATTTCATCTGATTTTATGAAGTTCAAAATTTGTTCGATTGAAATATTTATTGTATTGTATTTTTCTACCATATTTTCTCTGCCGCAGTTTTAAATATTAAACTCATAACGAAAAAGAGAAAACTCTTTCTCACAATCATCATTTTTGCAGTAATGTTCTTTGTAATCGGATCGTCACTAAATTGAATTTTTATATGCTTTTAACTTTTATATAAAAAAAATCGTTAATGCGTTGTCACTTTACTTTCACAACTTTATCAAACCGATTCTCCAAGCAAGAACCAATATCTGTCGTCACAAATTTTCCATCATAAAACAAACTGAATATTGTTGCAGGCGTTGGAGCCGACTGTGCTTTTTCCATTGTCTCAAGTTTTATCGCTTTCAGCGGCAGTTTCCTGTTTTCGGCGGTTTTTGTGAGTTCTGTGCTGACGTAATATTCCGTAAACGGGCAGCGGTTGGTATAATAAACGACCAAGCCTTTTTCCAAACATTCTCCGCTTTGTACGGATTTTTTAAACGACGGATCTTTTGCTTTCGGGTTCAATTTCAAAACGAGCAAACTAAATCCATACGGCAGTTTTTCTGCGGCAGTAAATCCTTGTCCTAAAAGCCATTTTGTGTCGCTCATGTAGGGGAATTTGCTCGTTCCAACGACCGTGACAA
>Ga0099364_10002439_pt1 | contig 29633 bp, 31 predicted proteins | sample TergutTh196P3_FD_73070 | JGI IMG/M metagenome (GOLD analysis project Ga0099364, IMG submission 73070) | Microcerotermes parvus P3 segment gut microbial communities from Pointe-Noire, Republic of the Congo - Th196 P3 | ecosystem: Host-associated > Arthropoda: Insects > Digestive system > Gut ...
GCGCTTCGCGGTCACCACGCGCTTTTTGAGGCGGGACAGCTCCATTCTGTTGGGGTTTACGTTCAGAGCTTTCGCCACTTGAATACCCCCTTACGACGCCTTGGTTTCTTTCATTTTAAGCAGCGGCTGCAAATACTTTTCGATATATGCGTCCCTGACGCGTTTCAGCTCCTTGACCGGGACGATTGTGAGCAGATCCCAGCCCATATGGAGCGTCTCTTCCACTGTTCTGTTCTCGTACTCTCCCTGGCGGACGTAGGTGTCCTCGAACATGTCCGCGAACTTTACGAATGCCTTGTCCTCCTCGCTCAGCGCGCCTTCGCCGAGGATGACCGCCAGTTCCTTCGCTTCCTTACCCTGCGAGTACGCTGCGAAGAGCTGGTTCATCAGATCCGCGTGATCCTCGCGGGTCTTGCCGGCGCCGATCCCCTTGTCCTTGAGACGTGAGAGGGACGGCATGACGTCCACCGGCGGATAGATGCCCTTGCGGTGCAGGCTGCGTCCGAGTATGATCTGGCCCTCCGTGATGTAGCCCGTGAGATCGGGAATCGGGTGGGTCTTATCGTCTTCGGGCATCGTCAGTATCGGGAATTGGGTTATTGAGCCCGGTTTCCCGCGCATACGCCCGGCGCGCTCATACATCGTCGCAAGGTCGGTGTACAGATAGCCCGGATATCCGCGGCGGCCCGGAACCTCCTTGCGAGCGGCGGAAATTTCCCGAAGCGCTTCGCAGTAATTCGTGAGGTCGGTCAATATTACGAGCACGTGCATGTCATGCTCGAACGCGAGATATTCGGCGGTGGTGAGCGCAAGGCGCGGAGTGGCGATACGCTCGATGGCCGGGTCGTCGGCCAGGTTCACGAACATTACCGTACGCTCAAGCGCTCCAGTCTTGCGGAAGTCCTCCATGAAAAACGACGCTTCCTCAAACGTGATGCCCATGGCAGCGAAAACAACCGCGAACGGCGCATGACCGCTGATAACCCGCGACTGGCGCGCAATCTGGGCTGCCATTCTGTTGTGCGGCATACCGCTGCCGGAGAATATGGGAAGTTTCTGTCCGCGAACCAGCGGGTTCATGCCGTCGATAGTGGATATTCCGGTCTGGATAAATTCGGACGGATAATCTCTTGAGTAGGGATTCATCGGGTTACCGTTAACGTCGAGATTCGTTTCCGGAATTATATCAGCGCCTCCGTCGATGGGAGCGCCGCGCCCGTTGAATATGCGGCCGAGCATGCTTTTTGCAACCGGCAGCCTGAGCACGTCGCCCAAGAAACGCACCTTAGTCGTATCGGCGTCGATGCCGGAACTGCCCTCGTAGACTTGCACGAGCGCCCGATCTTCGGTTATTTCAAGCACCCTTCCGCGCCTCAGCTCGCCGTTGGTAAGCCTTATCTCGGCGAGTTCGTCATATTTTACGTCGCTTATTCGCTCGACGACCAACAGCGGCCCCGAAAGGTTTGAAATGGTACTATACTCTTTAGGCAACATCTTCCTCACCCCCGGCTGCCGTAAGTGTGCTCAAGTCATGTTTTATCGTGTCCTCCAGCTCGTCGAGCTTTTGGATGTTCTTCTCTTCGGTATATCTCATGCGCGCAATGTCGTCGCGAACGGGCAGGTTTATCAGATCGCGGAGCAGCGCGCCGCGGGAGAGCGCCTGTAGTCCCAGTCTGTGGAACGTCATAATGTTACGAAGCATTTTCACCTGTTTGTCCATCGACGCGTAGGTGTCTATCTCGTGGAAGGAGTTCTGGTGCAGGAAGTCCTCACGGAGTGATTTTGCCGTCTCCATCGTCATGCGCTCGTCGCGGGACAGGGCGTCGATTCCCACCAGACGAACTATCTCCTTGAGTTGATCCTCCTCTTCCAGCAGCGACATTGCCTGAACCCTCATGTCGTTCCACTCGCCGTCGTATTCGTTGTCCCAATACTCGCCAAGTGTGTCGGTGTAAAGGGAATAGCTGTTGAGCCAGTTGATTGCGGGGAAGTGACGCTGATAAGCCAACTGTGCGTCGAGGCTCCAGAAAACCTTTGCAACTCGCAGGGTATTCTGGGTGACCGGTTCCGACAGGTCTCCGCCGGGAGGCGAGACCGCCCCGATAGCCGACACCGCGCCTTCCCTGCCGTCGCGTCCAAGGCAGATGGCGCGGCCGGCGCGCTCGTAGAAGGAAGCCATACGCGTACCGAGATACGCCGGATAACCTTCTTCGCCGGGCATTTCCTCAAGGCGCCCCGACATCTCGCGGAGAGCCTCGGCCCATCGGCTTGTTGAGTCCGCCATTAGCGCGACCGAGTAACCCATGTCCCTGAAGTACTCGGCTATCGTTATTCCGGTGTATATCGACGCTTCGCGCGCCGCCACCGGCATGTTTGACGTGTTCGCTATGAGAACAGTGCGCTTCATCAGCGGCTGGCCTGAACGGGGATCCTCCAGTTCGGGGAATTCGAGAAGCACGTCGGTCATCTCGTTTCCGCGCTCTCCGCAGCCGATGTAGACGACTATCTCGGCGTCGGCCCACTTCGCGAGCTGGTGCTGTATGACCGTCTTGCCCGCGCCGAACGGTCCCGGCACGCAAGCAGTGCCCCCTCGGGCTATGGGGAAAAACATATCGACGACTCTCTGCCCCGTCGAGAGAGGTACTTCGGGCACGAGACGCTTTGCCACAGGCCGCGGCGTGCGAACCGGCCATCGCGACAACATCGCGATATTATGATCGTTGCCGCGCGAGTCAGTCAGAAGAACGACGGTCTCCTCCACGGTTAATGATCCGCCCTTGACGCTTTTCACCTTTCCGCTCATTCCCGGCGGAACCATTATCCTGTGCTCGACCAGAACAGTCTCTTTGATCGTTCCGAGGATGTCGCCTGCCTCAACTTCGTCGCCCTCGGAAACTTTCGGCTCAAATTCCCATTTCTTCTCCCGGTTCAGCGCCGGCACCGCGATACCCCTTGTGATGTACGGGCTTTGGGCCACGTTTTCTATGCTCTGCAGGGGCCTTTGAATTCCGTCGTAAAACTGTTCGATCAATCCGGGACCGAGCTCCACGCTCAATGACTCGTTCGTGTCAACGACCTCCTCACCCGGCATGAGGCCGGAAGTCTCCTCGTAGACCTGAACCGACACGGTGTCGTCGCGAAGCTCGATTATCTCTCCCACCAGGCCGGAGCGTCCGACTCTTACCACGTCGAACATTCTCGCGCCCAGCATCCCCTTTGCAATAACAAGAGGGCCGGAGATTTTAGCTATGGTACCTTTTATCAATCTATCAGTGGCCACTCACATCGCCTCCATTATTCCGTTCATTTCTCGCCGAATATATCCATACCAACCGCCCGCTCCGCGCTGGCGCGAATAGAGGTTACCCCCACGCCCAGCGATCCGGCCTGATTGGGGATCGGGATAACGCTCAACGCCTCATTTTCATTTATCGCGTCAAGATCCTCCTTAAACTCGGAGTACAACGACTCCTCCACAAAGAGGATCGCGTAATTACCGACGGCGAACTTCGACACAATACCCGGCACGGAATCCTTGTTTTCCGAGCCGACTACAACTGTTTCCATCCCAATAGCCTGGAACGGCATGACGAGGTCGTAACTTCCCAGGGCCGCCATCGGGCCCTCTTTTTTAGCAATAGCCACGCCGCATCATCCTCCTCACTTCGTCGCGGTCAGAGTTCGTGCCTTTGGAGACGAGTATCGTCCTGATATTCCTGACCTCCATCTCCTTGCCCCACAGATACGCAAGCACATTCTCGGGCGCGTTGGGACTAAATCTCGCGTTCGAAAGCACCGACGAACAGTAGTCGTCAAGCGTTCGCTCAAGGGCGACTATCAGTTTATCGAAATCGCCTTCGTCGGATATTACTGAAATCGCGAGCCCCACGTCTGAATACGACAGAACTCTCCCCCATCCGTCGAACTGTTCGGCTATGAGCGGCGCCAAGATGGACGGAGCAATGGAGCCCCCTTCGTGCAGGAATGTTACCGCAGCGGACACGTCAAAACCAAAACGCCTGATCCTCAGCAGATTACGAATATTCTCGGAGTCCACCCTGGCTTTGGCCCACTTTATCATACCGGGCTCCCCCACGGAAGCGATCAGGGATCTTATCGCTGTGAACATTCCCTCGTCGAGAACCCGTTCGATTTCAACAATGTCGCGGTTCTGCTCCCATATTGACATACAGGCCGGGATAATATGCGATAAACCGAACGGCAGCAACCCGTACTCCTCCGATTCGATTTTCGACGCAAGATCGTCAACAGGAATCGAACCAAGGCGCGTCAGCAGGTCGTAACGTTTCTTTCCTCCCGATCGGGCTTTGAAGGCGCTCTTCAAAAGTACTTTTACGTTATGAAAATCATAAGGAACCCTGAAAACATCTATAAGCTCCCTGTCCGGCACAAACGTCGTGAACTCGTCAAACGTCGCCGTCAGTTCCGCCTCCAGAGCAGAATCGTATCCGCCGTCCCCCTCGGTTATCCAGCGCGAGTAATTTGTCTCGGCAATAATTTTAAGAGCTCCATCGGAACCGTCGGCGTCAAGCATTCTCTGGAGCTGAGAGGCGTCCAGCAACATAGGCTCCATAGCGCGAATCCGCGCCACCGCGTAACCGTAAGCCTCGTTTCGCGACATCACCTCACCCCTCTCAACTAGAGAAGAGCCGGCGTACGACTTCGTTCTCCATCTTCTCAGACGCCGCGCGTACCAGCATCTCCCACGTACAATTCACAGCTATCCGATCTTTGCTCAGGATGAACCCGCCTGAGAAGTCACCTTTGCGATCCGATAGTTTTATGCTTGTGCCGTTTGCCTTGTTGAACCCGTCGACCCAAGCTGCGTTCAGGTTTTTTTCGCCTCTTCCGACTTCCAGTTCCTCGTCGCCTGTCTCGGACGCTTTTTTTAACAGACGCTCGCAGAACGCGGTGTATTCTTTTTTGTCAAGAGCCGTCATACGTTCCAGGCCACTCTCAAAAACCTCGTTAATCAAACGGCGTTCGGCGTCCAGATGTATTTTTTTCACGTCGAGATTCGCCACTATTTCGCGCCGCTTGAAAATTTCCGGCTGCTCGCGCTCGAAGCGCTCTTTTGCGGAGTCTTCAAGATGCCGAATCTCGGTTTCCGTCTCGCTCTTTATTGTCTCAGCCTGTCCACGGAAGCGCTCCAGGATTTTTTCGGCTTCGTCGCGGGCGTCGCGCTCAATTTTTGCAGTTATTTGTGCCAAAGACATGGCATTCCCCCCTGTCCGGCTATCCGACCTGAATACCGTTCAACATAAGGATGCTCATCAAAAGAGCAAACACCGCGTATGTTTCGCACATGGCCGGAAGTATTATGCCCTTGCCGAATTCTTCCGGGCGCTTCGATATGAGCAGTATTGACGCGGCCGAAGACCTGCCCTGCCAGATGGCGGAGTAAAATCCGGCAATGGCTATGGGTAAGCAAGCGGCTCCTATGCCAAGCCCCTGCCATACGGAAACGCTGACGCTGCCGCCGCCGACCAGCCCCGCCTGATTCATCGCGATGAAGGCGACAAGCAAGCCGTAAATGCCCTGCGTTCCCGGAAGGGCCAACAGCGCAAGGCAATACCCGAATTTCTTCGGATCCTCGGTCATGACACCGGCCGCCGCTTCGTTGGCTATGCCAATACCCCAAGCGGAACCTGCCCCCGCGAAACCCACAGCAAGAGCCGCGCCCAGTATGACGAGCGCCGGTCCTAACTGACTGGCCATTGCTTCAATAATAATTTCCATGAACACACTACCTCCTTGATTATATATGAGTCTTTAAATTTCTAGTCTTTCAGTTCCACGAATTGCGTCGATATCGACAGCGGTACGAATTCCTCGCCCGATGCGTCGTAAAACTTGCTGAAAAACTCCACGTAGACCAGCCTGAGCGGGTGGACGAAAGCTCCGAGGAGATTAACCGCTATGCTGAAAAGGTGCCCAAGCACAAATATCAGAATCGCAAATACGATGCCGAACCCGTTCATACTCGGGGCAACCAGACTTGCGAGCATATTTATGACCATTCCCACGGCGGCGGAACCCAGCCCCAACGCGAGCAGCCTGCTGTAACTTAAAAGATCGCCGAGATAGCTGGTTACGTTGTACAAGCTTAAAACACCCGAGAAGATCTTGCCGATAAGGCTTTCCTTGGAGCGCCCCTGAGTCAAAAGCAGGATAACGGCCCCAACCACCGCGATAAAGCCGCTGATGCTGGTTGGGAGCGGTATTGCTCCCGCCGATGAAAGACCCACAAGGACAAGACCGCAAAGAAATACTATCCAGCCGCCCTGGTCCGCGTACGCTGCAAGCTTGTCGCCTTTTCGCAGATTTTCCCGGAGCGCGATCACAAGTCCCAGGATTATATGCACAAAACCAAAGAACAAGGATACGCCGAGCATCGTCATCGGGTCGCCCATCGGGTCTAAAATCTGAAATCCGCTCAGCGGCTCCAGGAAGCCCAGGAACGGAAACGCGGTAATGCTGTCGCTAAACCATGAGAATGTCAAAATCCCGAAAATGAGGGCGCAAACGTTGCCGATTATCAGGATTTGCAGAAATTTGCGCAGTGTTCCGGTGATCTTCTTTTTCATTATCAGCGCTGTCAACAGCGACGCTATCAGCAATCCGTAGCCCGCGTCACCGAAGCACATTCCGAAAAATGCGTAGAAGAACGGCGCCACTACCAGCGTGGGATCGAAACCGCCGTATGTCGGCGCTCCATACATATTGATCAGAGGTTCGACGGGATCCGCGAATTTCCTGTTCGAGAGAATGGTCGGCGGCGTTTCGCCCTCATTGGGTTCCACGACGGATATATCCGAGAGAGCCGCGTATCGTGACAGGATACCGTTGAGATCGGGCATTCGGACGGCGGGAATCCAGAACTCGGAGATGATGACCTGATCTGTTTGTTCCCCGTCTATGAGCGCTTCTATCTTGTCGCGCTGTATCCCCCAGTAATCGGAGCAGTGTTCGCATCTTTTGTATGCGGCGTTCGCGACGTCTTTGATCTCCTTCGTCACATCCGTTTCTGCGACCTTAAGCTCCGCGAGTTCGGCTTCCAGAGCCTTCAATTCGCTCTCGGCGGAACCCGACAGATTAGCCGGCGCTTCGATTCGCGACACCTGGAATTCCGATACCGCGCCGTTATATTTTTCCGCCTCGGCGCGGGCGTATATGACTGATATCACTTTGTTTGCGTCCTGCTCTCCGCCCGGCGCGATAAAAATCTCCGCGTCATCCCCAAGCGACGTGCGGAGGTTCGACAACAAACCTTCCGCTACTGCGGCCGGAACCTGCAAAATATTGCCCTGTACCGCCCCTGTGCCCTTTGAATAAAAATCGAGGGAGTAGGGTATTCCTGAGATCGGCGTAAGCGTAGAAATCAATCCCGTGACCCGCGAGATACCCGACCTCGCTTCAGACAGGCGTTTTTCGAGCGACCGAACCGTTTCGGCTGCTCGCAACATCTCGTCTCGCGAGGCCAGCTCCCTGAGCTCTGAAGCGGAGTACAAGGGAGCGTCTCCAAACGCTTTCGCCATGCCGCCGCCCTTTTCAGTCGCGTGTGGATCAAGAAAACGCATCACAAAGCGAACTTCGCCCAACAAATCATCAATTTGCCGTGCTTGTGCCTTAAGATTATCCGAATCGCCCGCTTTTTCGTTATTTCCAGGTATCACCTGACAGCATCCCAGTTTCTGTATTTGGGTGAATATCTCGTCTGACACGGATTTGTGCGATAATATCCGTATTTTCTGAATAGATTCAATTGCCATAAGTAGACATCACCTCTTTTACAAACCAGTCGGCGACCTCGGCGGTGCGGGGTTTCTTATCGCTGTAAAACCGTTCCGTTTCTTCCTTGCCCGCATCCACTATCTTTACGGCGGAAGCCTCGGCTTCGCCTTCCGCGCGGCGGACTTCGTCACGGAAATATCTGTGCGATTTCTGCCGAGCCTCCTTTATTGCCTGCTCTCCGGCTGTACGAGCTGACGCGACCAACCTTGCCCCTTCAGCTTTAGCCTGCGACACTATCTCGCGCGCCGAGGTTTCACGAGCCCTTACTTCATCCGCTAAAGTTTCAGACAACACTGCCACCCCCTTTCAAAAACAAACAATGATAAATTTACATGCAAAACAATGTTGATTTTACCTCATCATAATATAAAAAGATACGCATTTCTACGAAAAAAGAATTTTTCATACTATGTCGATTTCGATAATAATAGTATCCGGCTATTTTTCTTCATGTTTTTCCATATTTTTCGCGTGATAGTTTATACTGTTTTCTGAGCGTTGATTCCTTAAATTTTTAAATTACATTAAAATACATATATTATTTGAAAAAAAATTAGAATTGAGATGTATTATAGTGGCAAGTAGATTTTAGGGGGAATTCCCATGATGTCGAGGAAAAAAATAAGCGAACAAATGGAATTTATTGGGGGGCAACCCAAAAATTTGTCCATAGTACGCTGCATTCGAGACCACGGCTATTTGGGGGTCATGTTCAATAAAGAGGATTTTATGGACGCCGTGGTCTGGTCCGCCAACGTATTGCATGAGTACGGAATTTTTTTCAACTTGAACAGACAAGCGCAGATAGTTATTCCCATTGAGGAACTCCCTATCGACAAAAATGATCTTGAGAACGCTCATATGATAATGCTGGTCTATTACAACATGAAAGAAAATTTCGTGCTGGTCGAGAAGATTAAACAGAGCCTGTATACGGTGGCGAGATTTCAGAAGATTGAAGATGACGACGCCGCGTTGATGAAACAGATCGGCGAGCGTATGAACGAGAGAGCAAAGCGCAGCGAGCTGGATTTTAACTTCGACGATATGAGCGGACTGCCGGGCGCGGAGAAAAAAATTAATTATTACTCAAGCCGCGTGACGAAGCATATAGAAAAATACATGAAGCAGTGCGTGATAGCAATCGGATTATAAACGCGCATCCAATTCAAACCTTAACATGGCCGGCGAAGGTAGGCGGCTTTTATCTCGGACGGATCGACCGGGGAAATTGACGCAGCAGCCATAAGAACACCTCTTGAAACACTTGGCGGCGGTATGACGCGCAAGTGTTTTTTTCCTGACGCCGTAGCCGGAATGTTGCTGGAAATTATTATTACCTCGGAATCCGCGCGCGCTTCGAAACAATCAAACAAATCTTCCGTTCTGATATGCGAGGACTCCATCAAAATATCCACGTCGGGCGTCATGCCAGGACGAACGCGGTACATCGCGGCGTAAAGCGAGTCACGACTCGCCGGTATGACCGGCGCCGCAAAGGAAGAAAAATCACCGGCCGCCAACACCTCTATCAGCGGCAGAACCATCGCCTTCAAAGTCGATACGCCCGACACAAGTATTCCGAGGCTCTCCGCAAGCGCGGCGGCATAAGATAATCCAACCCTTATCCCCGTGAAATAACCGGGCCCTGTTGTTACGGCGATATGCCCGACGTCCCGCATACTAAGGCCGAACATCCGTAAAAAATCACGCGCGGCTCCGGGCAGTATTTCGGATTGTCTCGTACCGACATCGATCGACAGCTCGCCCTGAAAATTTTCCCCGTCGGCGACGCCCAGATTTATTCTCCTGAGAGCACAGTCAATCGCAAGCGTCAGCACGGTTATCCAAATCTTCCCGCAGCGCGAAGATCAAGTATCTCCTCGTAAGCTTTCGACAAACGCCGCGAGGCGTCGTCTCCACATGCCGACATCACGAACAAACGGCAATCGCTCCCGTCATCCGGCGACACTATTTCTATATTCCATCTGTCGTTCGGCGGCGTCCATCTCTCCCCCCATTCGACTATGAGCAACACTCCGCGAGATGCCGAAAGATACTCCGCGAACTGAAGGTCGGTATCCGAATCGGGCGGCACGGAAGCAAACCTGTAGAGGTCGGCGTGCACAAGGTCAAAATCGCTGTTTGGGATTTGATGAATTGATTCCGTCACGAATGTCGGGCTTTTTATACCCGGAATACCCAGAGCTCCGGCAATACCCCTCGTCAAAGCAGTCTTTCCGGCTCCAAGCCCGCCGGATAATATTATTACAAGTCCGCCTCTTACTTCTCGGGCAAGCGCCTCCGCCAATGCCGCGGTATCATCCTCGCTTCGGCACGCCACGGAGGGAAACCCTATGCTCAGATCAACCTCGCGTTCGCTATCGCCTGTCATTGCAATACTGCCTTTATTTTTTTCGGCTTGAAATAAAATTCATCACGACACAACCCAAAGCCACGCCCCCGACCATCATCATCATTGGCTTTATGTCCATTTCGGGATTGTTGGCCTTAGTCAGCGCAACGAAAGCCCCCGCCGCCACGAGGCCGATCATGGTCATCGTAAAACCCCGCTTCCGGGGAACGTACTCCTGCATCTTACGCCTCTCTTTTCTACGTTTTATATAATGCATCTCACACCGTCCGTTATCTCTCTCGCAAGCAATCCGCCGGTGTTTCCGCCGCTCATGATAGCGCCCGAAGCGCCATGAACGAGCGCGGCAAGGGTCGCGGCGTCCAAAGGAGTCATGCCCGACGCGAGATACGCCCCAATAAGGCCTGACAACACATCGCCTGATCCGGGAACGGCGAGTTCCGGGCCACCTTCGAGTATGACTCGCGTAGCGCGCCCGTCCGATACCAGCGTATGATACCCCTTGAGTAATGCCGTTCCGAACTTCGCCGCCAGTCTCGAACAGGCGTCGAGTCTTTTTGAATTCACTTCCGCGGGCGACGTTTCAAGTATATGCGCCGCCTCTCCCGCGTGCGGCGTCACGACAATGTTGTCCCTCTTTGATCCATATGCGAATCGTAACGCGTCGGCGTCAATATTTATCGGTTTGTGAAATTTGTCGTAAACGAACTTCGATGCGCGCTCGGCGTCCGCGCTTCGACCCAGCCCCGGTCCTAACACGGCGGCGTCATACTTCTCGAAATGATGGCAGAGCGTTTCGGCAAATCCTTCAAAAGAAATATGTCCGTTTTTCTCGGGCAGTGGTATGAAAATTGCCTCCGGCACTACCACCGCCACGCCCGCCGCAAGGCTTTCGGGCAAAGCGACAGCGACGAATCCGCACCCGGCGCGAAGAGCTGACAAAGCTGCCAGCGCCGGAGCGCCGCGATACGGCGACGAGCCTGCTATTATCAAAAGCGAGCCGCGCGAGCCCTTATGTATCGCGGGAGTTACTTTCGGGAGTATAGAGGAAATATCCGCCGTTTCCCACCCGGTCAAGGCAGTCGGCGCTTCCAGAACATCGCCGGGAGCAACCCCTATTCCGGTCACCGCAACTTCTCCGCTGTAATACGAACCGGGAGCAACCGCAAGCCCCGGTTTCGCGACCAGGAAGGAGACGGTGAATTCCGCCTTTAATGCGATCTCCGCGACCTCTCCGGAGTCGGCGTCAACCCCGCTCGGTATGTCCAAAGCGACAATGCGGGAATGAGAAGACGAAAGTTTTATCAACCGTTCCGCCTCACCTCTCGGCGCGCCCTTTGATCCCGTTCCTAGGAGAGCGTCCACCACAATATCCGCGCCGCCGACCAAAGAAATTATCTCTTCGTCTTTCAGTTTTTCGGAAGGAACTATTTTTATCCCTGATTTTTCCGCGGCATTTGCCGCGAACGCGGCTTCGTTTCTGTATTCCTTCACACCGCGCGCAGCCAAAATCACTGAGGTTATTCCGGCAAGCCGCATATGCCTTGCCACCACACAGCCATCGCCGCCGTTATTTCCGTGCCCGCAGAGTATCAGCGCATTACGCGTATCAGGATAGCGCAGCATTATCGCCTCCGCCGCTCCTCGACCGGCGTTTTCCATCAAAACGTCCCCAGGAATGCCCAACCGTTCCGCCGCGAGCCTGTCAGCCTCTCTCACCGCGCCGGACGAATAGTAACTTATCATGCCGTCGCCTCCAGCACTACAAACGCTATAGCGAAATCACCATCGTGCGATAACGAAAGCCAGCACTTATCCGTCCCCGCCTCGCTCAATTTAAATTTAGTTTCGTCGCTCATCATCATAACGGGGCCGCGTTCCGTGCGGCGCACCCACGCCCCGTCAAGCCCTATTCCGAACATCCCGAGGCCTGACGCCTTCGCCAGCGCCTCCTTCGCGGCAAAAGCCGACGCGAAGTGGCGAGCGGGTTCGCACTTTGACATCGCATAACTAATCTCTTCATCCGCAAACACGCGGCGTATAAAGTGATCGTTGGCGACAGCCCGCTTCATCCTCGAAATCATACATATGTCAGCGCCCATACCTGTTATCATGTTTGCGGCTCGTCAGGCAGGCGGTGTTTTGAGGAACTCATAAGCACCGCGATGAAGGAAAGCTGCTGAATGTTTTCGCAGATTATTTTTATCATAACCGCGATGGGCACTGACAGCAGCGCGCCAACCACTCCCCATATCCCTCCCCAGAACATCAGCGACACAAGGATGATTACGGGACTCAGATCCAACGCGTCGCCCATTACCTTCGGAGTTACGATATTTCCTATCCCGAACTGGATGGCGGACAACAGCAGCAGCGTCAGTACCGCGTGAGTGAGGCTGGGATAATGCTGGACAATGGCTACCAGAATCGGCGGAATACTCGCTATTATCGAACCGACCGTAGGGATGAAGTTCAGAAAAAAGGCAAGTATAGCCCATGTCAGGGCAAAATCGACGCCGAGCAAGTATAACGCGCCATAGACGAAAGCCGCGGTAACGAAGCTGATAACAGCGAGCGTGCGAAGATATTTCGATATCTGCATCACTATCGTGTCGGAAACGCGAGTTACCGCCTCACCTCCCTCACCCTTGAAAGCCAGATGCAAGCGGTTTTCCATATAAGGCGCTTCAAGCAGCATGAATATCAGAAACACCATGACCATTGTGAAGTAACCGAGCCAGCTCATAAGAAATCTGGGCATTCCGCTGAGATATCTTCCTATGGTATTGAACCAGTTGAAGTCGTCCAGGAAGGCCGATGGTATCTGATATTGATGGAGCAGACCCCGGCTAATCTCAAGCAAATTACGGTAATATGACGGGAGCCTCATGAGGGTGACCTGGAGTCTCGCGTTGAGAAACACGCCCAGCGGCACGAACACGGCGCAGAAAAAGACCATTATCACGAAAACCATGACGGATGGGGATATTTTGTATGGCTGACCCACCTTCACCACCGGATATAGCGCCAACGTCAGTATAAAAGCGAGCATCAGGGGTATTGCCAACTGCTCGGCCCTGCTTAAAACAAAACCGACCATAAAGATGGTAATTATTACGAGGCAGCTTTCGGTTACACTGGGTTTTCTGATTCGTTTTTCCACTCCGTTCACTTTTTCTCTTGCGTTAAAATCCATCTTGACTCTCCCTGAAAACGGCTCCTTCAGCGCCGGAGCTCACGAAATGTCTGTAGCGATCCAGATAGTTGCTTCCGGTCGGTTTGAGCGACGGACGAAAGTTCGCGGCGCGCTCCGCCAATTCGTCATCGGAGACGAGGAGTTCCACCTTTCGCCCGGCTATTTCTATCCTTATTCTGTCGCCGTCGCGAACCAAACCTATGGAACCGCCGTCAGACGCTTCCGGCGACACATGCCCTATCGACGCGCCGCGTGAAGCGCCGGAAAAACGTCCATCCGTCAATAGAGCGACCGACGAATCAAGGCCGAGTCCGGCCAAAGCCGCCGTAGGCAGAAGCATCTCCCGCATTCCGGGACCGCCCTTCGGTCCCTCATTTATTATAACCACAACGTCTCCGGCCTTAACTCCCTTTTGCGAGATGGCGTTAAAAGCCGCTTCCTCGCCGTCGAATACCCGCGCCGGCCCCTCGTGCGTCATCATTTCCGGAAGCACCGCGCTCTGCTTCACGACGCAGCCGTCGGGCGCTATATTGCCATAGAGTATCGCAAGTCCGCCTTCTTTATGAACAGGATCCGACGTCGGTCTTATCACGTCCGTATCCCTCACTTCGACGCCGGCCAGATTATCTTGAACTGTACCGCCCGTAACGGTAAGCGGTTTGCCGGACAAAAGGCCGGAGGCCAAAAGCTGCGACATCAGCGCTTGTACCCCACCGGCATTATACAGATCTACCAGGAAATAGCTTCCTCCGGGACTCATGTCGCACAGGTGCGGAGTTAAGCGGCTTATCTCGTCTATTCGGGACAGAGGCGTCTTTAGTCCGGCGCTGTGGGCTATTGCCGGTATATGCAGGCATGAATTGGTCGAGCCTCCCAACGCAACGTCAACGGCAAACGCATTGTCCAGAGCCTCCGCCGTGACGATATCCCGCGGCTTGATACCGCGTTCCAAAAGGTTCATTATCGCCCTTCCCGCGTCCTTCGCCAGACGGACTCTCTCGGAATACACGGCAGGTATTGTGCCATTGCCGGGAAGCGCAAGTCCTATCGCCTCCATGACACAGTTCATCGTGTTGGCGGTGAACATTCCGGCGCAGGAACCGCAGGTCGGGCATACGGAAAGCTCCAGTTCCCTCATGTCGTCGGCGCTCATTCCGCCGCCTATACGCTTGCCCACTCCCTCGAATATCCCCGTCAGGTCGACGCGCTTCCCTCGATAATTCCCCGGCAGCATCGGCCCGCCGGATAAAATTATCGACGGTATGTTCAGCGACAACGCGGACATCGCCATGCCGGGCACTATCTTGTCGCAGTTCGTCACCATGACCAACGCGTCAAAACCGTGCGCGTAAGTCATCGTCTCTATTGTGTCCTTTATCAGCTCGCGGCTCGGAAGGGAGTATTTCATGCCGCGATGGTTCATAGCTATGCCGTCGCACACGCCAATCGTCGGAAATTCTACAGGAAGACCTCCCGCCGCGTACACGCCGCTCTTTACCGCCGAGACAAGCGTGCCCAGATGATTATGCCCGGGCACTATCGCGTTCGCGGCGTTCACCACGCCTATCCACGGGCGGTCAAGTTCCCAGTCGCAAAAACCGTTCGCGTACATCAACGATCTGTGTGGGGCGCGCTCCACCCCGAGCTTCACGCTGTCACTGTTCCTAGTGTCCATAACAACACCCCTTCGTTACGTTAAATTCTAATCCAGCAATGCTTCAAGCTTAGTCATGAAGTCGCCTATGCCTTCTGAAGTGCGGTAATCCGCAAGGCTGTCCATGATTGTTATATCCCTGTTGCATATCGCGACGTACGCGCCGTTTCGCTTCGCCGCTCCCGGCATTTGGTTTGCAGGCGACACCTGAAGCGAAGAGCCGAGGACAATAAATACATCCGAGGCTTCGGACGCGTCAAATGACGCTTGCAACACGTCAACCGGAAGGTTCTCGCCGAACAGTACGACGCCCGGCCGCAATTTCCCGCCGCAAACAGCGCAGGGCTTTCTGTCTATAAAATCCCGACGGGTCGACGATTTTCCGCACTCCATGCAACGGACGGCGCCTACGGAACCGTGCAGTTCGTAAACGTTTTTCGACCCAGCCTCGGAATGTAGGCCGTCTATGTTCTGTGTGATAACACATCTCGCCAATCCGCGGGATTCAAGATCAGCCACTATTCTGTGACCGGCATTCGGAACAGCGTCCCCCATCTGCTCGAATCTTGCAGCGTAGAAGGCGTGAAATTTGTCGTAATTACCGCGCATCGCCGAGGCGGTTGCGAGTTCCATCGGATCTTCAACGTTCCAGATTCCATCTTTGGAGCGGAAGTCCGACAGGCCTGATTCGGTGCTCATTCCCGCGCCAGTGAATATCACAGCGTTACGTGACGTTAAAATTCTCTCCGCGAGTTCCTCAATGTTTCCGTTATGTTTACGCTTTATATCGTTCATCCGATTATCTGAGCCTCACGGTTATTCGTGCAGAAAACCATCTTCGCCGTATACTTTGGCGGGAATGCCCGCGAGATAATCGGCTATCGGCGTATCGTCGAGCCAAATTACTCCCACGGAAACGCTGCTTACGGGAAGCACAAAGATTACCTCGTAGTAACAATCCGGATCAAGTTGTTCGCGGTCTTCTATCATGACTGCGATTATGTCCTTCTCGAACTCCTCCGAGCGAATGGAGTGTACGTAGGATTTACTCTTTTCAAGCTCCTCTATGTTGAGGTCGGAACCGTATACATCATGCAGTTCGGCAAGCGCGTTTTCTATTATTGCGGCTTTGTCGTCAATCCTGAAATCCCGCCTCTCTCTAATGGGCTGCCATGCGACGTCAGAAGCGCAAGCGGCTGTATTTGCGCAAAAAAACATTGTCAGAAATAAAATAAAGCTCGTGATTATGCGCAACGAAAACTCCTCCTTTCAGACAATTTTAGTCCTCATATCAGGTTGGCGGATCACGTCGATGATCGTTCCATCCCGCCACTCAACCACGCCGATAATATTATCCTTCAATTCGATCGGCGACATGGGTCCCGCCATTCCACGCGCGCGATCGGACAGTTCGTCCATCGAAACAAGCCGTATTCCCCTCGCGCCCGCAAAATCATCAAAGGCATCTGCCAAGTCGCTCCTTTTCGGGTTTATTGTCACGCCGTACTCGGTAACAACGGCGTCTACCACCTCTCCGGGAGTAGTGACGGTATGGACCCTGTCGACAACACAAGGGATGCGGCCGCGCATAAGCGGAGTTGCTATTATGGTGAGTTTCGCGCCTGCGGCTGTGTCCTGATGCCCCCCTATCCCGTGCAGAAGGGCGCCGTCCACTTCGGTGTTGACGTTCGCGTTGAAATCCCTGTCAATCTCAGTCGCACCAAGTATCACCACATCAAGCATGTTGACCGCGGCTCCGCAGTTCCACGGATTCGCATACCAATCAGCCGAGATTTCGATATGGTTCGGGTCGGAGGATATTGATATAACGGCGTCCAAGTCGCACGACCGCACATCCATCAGTTTCTGCAATAATCCCTCACGCATCATCTCGACGCAGAAACCTGTAATTCCTCCCAGTCCAAATGAGCCGCGTATGTCGCGCCGCTTCATAGCCTCTTTCATAAAAGCTGTCGCTGCAAGCGGTATACCACCCGCGCCGGTCTGGAAACTTATCCCGTCCATGAAGTAAGGGGACGCCTCTATCAATCTCGACGCAAATTTTGCAATAAGCAGGCGCATAGGGTCGCGAGTAACTCTTGCGGATCCCGATATGATACCGGCCGGACTCCCAATTCTGTCGGTGACCGCTACAAAGTCGACAAAAATTCCCGGTATTGAGACAGGTGAAATTGGATAACTCTGAAGGTTGTCGGTAACAGCCACGACAACATCGGCATACTGGGCGTCGGTAAACGCATAACCTATCGAACCGCACGCCGACTTCCCGCGACGGCCTGAGATATTACCAGCCCTGTCAGCCGTCGGCGCGGCTATGAATGCGACGTCAATGCGGACGTCTCCGGAGATGACGGCCCTTGGACGGCCTCCGTGGCTTCGCAGAACAACGGGCGCGTTCATCTCCCCCCCGGAGATCAGGCGGCCTATCGCCTCGTTGACGGAGCCCATTATCCGAGACACGACACCGCTTTTTATATAGGGTATTATCTCCTTGTGAACGTCGAAAAGCGCCGTTGGGAATATAGTGAGGTCGACAATGCCAAGTTCGGCGCATGCCCGGATAACTTCGTTTAACACAAAATCCCCGTTGCGGAGATGGTGGTGGAACGATATAGTCATTCCGCTCTTAAGGCCGGACGCCATAATCGCATCGCGAACTCCTCCCGCAAGCTTGCTCGATCCGTTGGGAACCGCGGCTCTCATGCGCCGTCCCACCCCGTGTCCCGAAGGGGTTCTCGCGAATGCGCCCTCGAAAAGTTTCTGTGTCGTTTCTCCGTAACCATCTATCCGTGAGGGTATCTCCCGACGCAGAGCGTTAATTTCCATATCGTCACCCATCCTTCCGATCCGGCCCAAGATCGGCCTTATTTACTGGAGCATATACCTCGTGAACGATGTGTATCTGGTTGGGATGTATCACGCTCTTACCGTCGAAACCGAGTTGTTTTATAAAAGCTGTCTCGCGCTTGAGGCCATCGTCGTCGTTAACATGGGGATATATCGTGTCGAGCGCGTCTACGCCGGCGGCGCGCGCCGCGACTATCAGCATCCGGCGAATCCATTCAAGTTCAGTTCCCTCTTTGCCGCGGCTTGTGCGCAGGTCGGCGGCGAGTTCCTCGCCTCCCGGCAGGATCGCCGTCACTCTCGCGGACGCCTTCGCTATGTCGTATGCGTTCCACACTCCCAGAGCGGTTTCAAGCAGGCAGAATATCTTTGCGCCGCCGGACGGTAAACCGGCTCTTTCCTCGGCGGCGGATAACTCTTCGTCGATGTCGCGCACGGTCTGTGGGTTTTCCACTTTAGGAACCCACAGCCCCGCGACGTCGCAGGGAATAACGACGGCTATGTCTTCCCTCCAGTATTCCGTGTCCGTCCCGTTTATCTTCACAGTGACTTCGCATTCGCCGAAGTCCCCGCCGCGCAGGATTTCTCTTACGAGAATACGCGCCGAATCCTTCTCTGAAGCGGAAACTGAATCCCCAAGATCCAGTACCAGGCCATCGGGTTCGAAAAATCTCCCATGCAGGAGCATTTTTGGATTATTCCCGGGCAGATAGAGCATAGTGCGTCTCATTTCGCGCACCCCCTGAAACGATTGTAAGCTACCTCGACTCTTGCCCCTAGAACGACGTCGAGAGCCCCGTTGTCATGAACGTTAACCAAAACCGGCTCCGTTACGCCAAGAGAATCAAGCGTATCGTTTATTTTCTGTTCCATGGCTGCTCTGAATCTGGAGACGGCGGCGCCGGTTATCTCGATTTTCCTGCCCGAATCCGACGCGGTAACGCTCACCAGGCAATCCATCGATTCAAGAGCCCCAGCCCGGCCGATGTGCGCGATATTAGCTTCCAAGCCCTCTCCCCCCTCCGAATTAGGTCGCATGTATTTCGAAATGAACAAAAAAATTATATAGCAAGTATAATCGTTTGTAAAAGAAAGAGAGGCAATAAAATGGCGCGTACAATGGTTTTTATAGATCACATGAATTTTCAGATAGCTCTAAGCTCCCTTTACAGCCCCGAATCGGCGCCGAGGCTCGACTACAACGAATTGCCACGGCAGATCGTTGCCGCCGCGAATGCCGGGGAACTTATGAAGACGATACTGTTCATTCCCAAACCCGACGATTTTCTGATGCAGGATGAAGGACTGGAAAAATACTATCTTTGGGCGGCTGGCATGAAGGTGCAGCGAAACTTCGACGTCGTCGAGGGATCTCACATGGCGCGCCCCACGCGACCCAACGTTCCTATGAACATACGTGACAACGAAACTTATTATAAAGTCGAAAAGGGAACGGACGTAAACATTGCAATACATGCCCTGCGAATGGCCTTTTTTAACGCGTATGACACAGCCGTATTCGTAAGCGGCGACACCGATTACCTTCCCATTTACGACACGCTGCGCATGATGGGAAAGCTTGTGGTGATAGCTGTGGCAAAAGGCCAGTACATAGGACGCCTCATACCCTGCGTGGACGGATTTATCAATCTCGACCGCGATTTCTTCGAACGGTGCGCGATGAAGGATAAAACCACGCGCCGCCAGATGAGGCAGGCAAGGGGAACGGACATGTGACGAAGCTCTTAACGCGCTTTGCCATACGGCTTACAATCATCGCTTTGTTATTTCTCGCCCTGCCGCAAAATTTTACCGTTAAAGCGGAAGGCGCGACTCGTACGCGCGCTCAGGAACAGAGGGAATTCGCGTCCTTCGTCGACGGTTTCGTAGCGGGTGTTCAGAAGGAACAGACGATACCCGGCATGGTACTGGCGGCGGTCAAGGACGGCGAAGTACTCTACCTCAAAGGTTACGGTTTCGCCAACGTATCAGCCCGAACTCCGGCCGACCCCGAAAAAACTCTCTTTCGGGTCGGCGCGATATCACAGCCCATCACAGTCGCCGCAATAATGCAGCTCGCCGAACGCGGGCGAATAATTCTGGATGATGACGTGAACATTTATCTCAGGCGTTGGAGGCTTCCCGACACGTTCGAGCAACCTATAACCATACGGAACATGATGACTCACACGGCCGGATTTGACTTCAAGGAACTCGAAATCGCCGCGCCAACCTCAGCGGACGAGCGAGATTACCCAACAAGACTTCCAAAAATGATGCCTCGCCGAGTGAACGCGCCCGGCATTTTTTACCGCGAGTCGAGCATGGGCTACGCGCTGCTTGGTTCCATCGTGGAACGCTACACACGCCTCGACTTCGACGCGGCGATAAAAAGGCACATCTTCACCCCTCTAGGCATGACGGAGAGCGCCTTTACCCTTCAATCCGACGAATTGAGCAGACTCGCCACAGGTTACGACCCATCAGGCGAGCCTGTCGCATACGAGTACCGCTATGACCTCCCGGCAATAGGGATGAGTACGACGGCGCATGACATGGGGCGCTTTATCCTGGCGCAGCTTTCGGGTGGAGGAATCGGGAGAAACAGAATCCTCGGCGAACTGCACTCGGGCAGCATGATGAACAGGCACTTTTCTCCGCACCCGCTAATTAACGGCGTCTGCCTGGGTTATCTCGAACGCCCGATCTCAGGCTTGCGTACGGTTCAGCAGTACGGCAACATACCGGGATATTCGAGCTTCCTGATGATAATTCCCGAACAAAATTTCGGCCTCTTTCTAGCCGCAAACGCCTCGGATGTGAATTTCAGCGAGGAACTCTCAGTCTCCCTGGTGGAGAGATTTTTCCCGCGGGATACTCCGCGGACACGCGCTCAACCGCAAATCGCGAACGTGTCACCCGATATTGAAGGCAGCTACAGAACGAACAAAATATCGCATCTGACCGCCGAAAAAATTACGAAATTTTTCGAAAGCCAGATAAACATAACGATAAATCAGGGCAGTATCATTGCAAGCAGCACGAGTAACCCGTCGCGTCAAACCCTCTGGTTTGCGACGTCGGCGGCGGATCTGTTCCGTAAGGTCGAAAACGACGGTTATTACGAAAACGAATACATGTTCTTCCAGCGCGATGAAAGAGGAGCGATCGCGGCGCTCATCATGGGAGGGGTCAACAACACTTTTGAACGCCTCGAAACTTACGAGACACTCCGCTGGCAGTGGAAGATCGTATCAGGTTTTATTGCAGCCGCGCTGTTTTCTTTCATTGGCCTTTATATCGGATATGCCTTCAACAAGAGCAGATTCCCGTGGGAGAAGGGCTACACATCCGACACGGAACTTTGGGGAATATCATCGCTGTTCTGGCTGCTTCAACTGATATTCATCGGCGGATTGCTCATAGCCTCGATGCGGATTGGGCATGAATTTAAGATATTTGTCCCTTATCAGGTTAAAGCATTATTCGTGATACCGCTCGCCTGCGGCTTGCTGCTCACGTGGTTCTGGTTCAGAACGTTCACGAAACTGTTCAGCCCCGATCATTACTGGCTAGAAAAAATCCTTATATTATGCCTCGCTTCCGCGGCGACCGCCTACATGTTCTGCCTCGCGCATTGGAGGATGCTGGGTTTCATGTTTTGAGGACAAGGCTTCGTATGATAGAATTTGATATCGTAAAGGCAAAATATACTTTATTTCAAATCAATATGCTTCCCGCATTTTGATTATTTTTAAGGAGAGCTATTCAAAAAAATGATTGGCTTCTTTACAGCAATACTCGGAACGTATATCGCTGTCAATTCGTACCTCTTCGTAAGGCTGTTCCAATCCCTCGCGAGAACCGGCGCGTTAAGGGGCGCGGCGTGCGGCGCGCTGTTTTTCTTCGCGGCGTGTTTCCCCGCGGCAAGGATGCTCGCCGGAAGGCTGCCGGATGTAATAATCCGCGCATTTTCAGCGATGGGCAATTTATATATAGCGCCGATGCTGTACGGTTTCCTGCTTACGTTTCTGGTCGATATCTTCAGAGCGCTCAACAGCGTGTTTGTAATAACGCACAACCCGCCGCCGCATTCCCTCGGAGTGAGGCTTCGAACGGTGACGGCAATTTTCGCGATTAGCCTGTTAATCACGGCTATTGGAGCTTTTAACGCTCGCATACCGGTCGTAAAAGAGGTCGACGTAGTGCTCGGAAACGAGAACAATTATGTAGAACCGGTCTCGCAAAGCGGCTCTTTTTTGAAAATAGCGGTACTCTCCGATATTCATCTAGGCGGTTTCGCCGGGGCCGAATACCTCATGAAACTTGTGGAAAAAACCAATGCCGCCTCGCCGGACATTGTTTTGCTTCCGGGCGATATTATTGAGAGCTCCCGATTTTTCAAGGACGAGAGCGCGACGCTTGAGATTACCGACGCGCTAAAATCTTTCCAGGCGAGGCTTGGCGTATGGGGCGTGCTTGGTAACCACGATTATTATTCCGGTGAGTTCGCCACCGAAGTTTTCCTGTCCGCCGCAGGTATACGGTTGTTGCGCGACGAAGCCGTAACGCTCGACGAAAAATTTGTCCTTGCGGGAAGAAACGACCGAACGGCAACCTTCAGAGGGGACGGGAGAAAGAACCTTGAGGACATTCTCTCATCCGTGCCTTTAGCTTATGACGGTTCCAGATACCCCGTCGTGCTCATGGATCATCAGCCTTTCGATTTGCATGAGGCTGAAGAATGCGGCGTGGCGCTGCAAATCTCGGGACACACGCACCGCGGGCAATTGTGGCCGCTCAACTTCATCATCTCCCGCATATACGAGCGTGGCTACGGCGAATATAAAAGAGGCTTCACGAACTACTATATTTCCAGCGGGGCAAGCGTATGGGGCCCGCCGATACGAACAATGGGTCGCCAGGAGATAGTCATCATCAACTTGTACGATTATTAGGGAGGTAAATACAAATGGAAAAACATAAACCAAGGCTGGCCTCAGAGCTTGCTAACTCTGAAGAAGCGGCTGAGATAGCGGCCGGTCTCGGGATGATCTCCGCGATATTCGAGGACGCGGGCGAAGCCCGCTCCACTGAGTTCGGTTTTCTGGACAACTCACTCTTTGTCGCCCGCAAACACGCCTCGCATAGCGACCCGTCGGTACGCGACGGCGTGACGCGCCTGCTGCTCGCGGTGGGAAGAATGAGCGCATCCGGCCGCGAGGCCGCGAATGAAACAGCGGACGAGATAACGATGCAGCCCTCTGAGGAGGCGCGCGCCGTCGCCTCCGAATATTTCGCCGAAATATGAAAAACCGTACTTGCCGTTTTATTTTTCTAACGGCGTTGTCAGCGATTTTTTTTATCTTCATAATTCCAACGTATGCCCAGGTTCAAGAACCTCCGGAGGATGCGATGTTCCTTCCGATCGAACGCATAGTTACGGAGGGCATGGTCAACAGGACGCCGTATTTTGCATATGTGAGCGTTCGCGCCAGCGGCATAGCCGATGTGTGGGTTCCGGCGGAACTGCTGGCGGATATGCATTGCCCGGTAAGGCTTTCAGCCGACAAAATTTTTTTCACAGGGCGCGTGGAGAACCCTTCGGAAAAATTCGGCTTGCCGGAACTGCGAAACTTAATACCTAATTCCGTTATTGACCTCGACTTCCGTGCCGTAAGCGACGGCGAAAGATACTATTTCAACATTACCGGCATGGAGGCAATAACCGGCGTCACGAGCACGACGACTGACGGCGGAAGGGTGATAGTCCCGCCCGCCTCCGGGGATATTTTGATAGTTGGTAACACCGAGCTAATGCCCGAAAAAGCGAAAATTACTATCCCCGAGTTCAAACCACCCGAGCTCGGCGCGTCCTTCAGCCTCATCTGGGATCACGTGGTAATGCATAACCCCGACATCTCAGCGGAGGACGCCCTGCCGACCGTTAAAGTGATCTCTCCCACCTGGTTCGATCTTGCCGACGACAAAGGGACGATTACCAACAAAGCGGACTGGTCATACACCGTGGGCGCTCACGAAAAGAGTTATCAAGTCTGGGTCCTGGTATCGAACGGTTTTGACAGAGACAGGACGACAAAATTTCTCGCCAACCAAGCCATACAGGATGAATTTATCGCGCGGATGCTCGTATATGCCAAACTTTACGACGTCGACGGCATCAACATCGATTTTGAAAACTTATCGAATGATGACGCCTCGCGATTCACCGCGTTCGTAAAACGATTCTCGGAATACGGACAAAACGCCGGACTCAAAATGTCCATTGACGTGCCCGTCCCTTCGGACTGGAACAGAGCTTTCGACTTCTCAGCGATCTCGGACGCTGTCGATTACGTGGCGATAATGACCTACGACGAGCATTGGGGCACATCTCCGAGAGCTGGTTCGACTGCTTCACTCCCTTGGGTGGAAACGGCCGTTCTAAGAATTCTGACGCAAATACCGCCTGAAAAACTCCTGATGGGCATCCCTTTCTACACAAGAGAATGGGCGGAGACAAGAAACAACGACGGTCGCGTTTCCGTCCGGGCGCGTACGATGGCGATGGCGTCGGTGGACGTTACACTACGGGATACGGGGGCGTCACTACAATGGCTCAGAGAAATAGGGCAGGACTATTTTCAATATGTCTCGGAGGGCAGGACTCACAGAATTTGGGTTGAGAATGAACGCTCGATTGCCCTCAGGATGGCGCTGATTAATAGATACAAGCTGGCGGGAGCCGCCTTCTGGAGAAAGGGTTTCGAGAAGCCCGAGGTATGGCCGGTGATTCAGGAGGCTATGTCCGGCGATTGAGGTTCCTCGCGGGTATTGCTTTTTCTTGTCGTCTGCGATAGATTATAATGGTATTACAGTATATTAATTGGGGGTGTGATTTTATGTCAGATGGTAATTCAGTTCATGGCGGTGTAAAGAACAGGGAGACTTTTGCAAGCCGGATGGGATTTCTCTTCATAGCGGCCGGGTGCGCGATAGGATTGGGCAACGTATGGCGTTTCCCTTTTATCACCGGCCGATACGGCGGCGCGGCGTTTGTTTTACTTTATCTCGCCTTTCTCGTACTTCTTGTCGTGCCGATAGCTTCGATGGAGTTCGCAGTCGGGCGCGCGTCGAAGTTGACGGTGATCCGATCATTCGACGCGCTTCAACCGAAGGGAACCAAATGGAGCGTATTCGGCCGATTCGCCCTTGCCGGAAACGTGCTGTTAATGATGTTCTACACCGTGGTGTCGGGATGGATGATAGCCTATTTCTGGTTTAATGTCTCAGGACAGCTCAAAGGCTTGTCGCCCGACGAGGTGGGGGCATTTTTCGGCGGGCACGTATCCAATCCTCAGGTAGTGATCTTTTGGCTTGTGGTAACGATTATCATCGGTTCGGCAATTTGTTTCAAAAGCCTGCGGGGCACGGTCGAGCCGGTCACCAAATGGATGATGTCGGGACTTTTATTGATAATGATCATACTGGCAATACGATCAATAACGTTACCCGGAGCGGGGGCGGGGCTTGAATTCTATCTGAAGCCGGATTTCGGCAAACTGATGGGAGAGGACGGCAGCGGCCTCGGTGAAGCGGTATTCGCAGCCTTGGGACAGGCGTTTTTCACAATGAGCGTCGGCATTGGCAGCATGGCGGTGTTCGGCTCATACATAAACCGCGACCACTCGCTGTTTGGCGAGGCTTCCACGGTTGCCGCGCTCGATACAGCGGTGGCAATCTGCGCTGGACTGATAATATTCCCGGCATGCGCGGCTTACGGCGTGGACGCGGGAGCGGGTCCCGGCTTAATCTTCGTGTCTTTGCCGGTTATGTTCAACAACATGGCGGGAGGTCAGTTCTGGGGTTCGCTGTTCTTCCTGTTCATGACGTTTGCCGCCATGTCGACGGTCGTTGCGGTATTCGAAAATATCATAGCGAGCATGAGGGACATATTCCCGGATTGCTCGCGTCAAAAAGCCACGCTCATCAACGCGGTCGGGATATTCGTGCTTGCCCTCCCCTGCGTGTTCGGCTTCAGCATATGGGAAAGCTTCGCTCCGCTGGGCGAAGGAACCATCGTCCTTGATTTGGAGGACTTCATACTGAGCAACAACCTGCTTCCGATCGGCGCTACGGTATACATGCTGTTCTGCGTGACAAGGTACGGCTGGGGATGGGACAATTTCATCAAAGAAGCGGACGCCGGTAAGGGTCTTAAATTTCCGAAAGCTATGAGGGGATATCTGACTTACGTTGCGCCGGTTATAATGATAATCGTGTTCGTGCTGGGATACTACAACATGTTCTTCAAGGACATGCAAACGAAGGGCTTGCCGGTGATAGTTCCGATTATCCTGGTAGTTGCGATCGCTCTGCTGGCATATATCATACTCGTAAGCAGGAAAGCGGTCGAAAAACGCGTTTAAGTAAGAAATCATTTCGATTCAATAACGTTCCATAACGGGATTCAGAACGGACGGGCGTTTTCGAGCGCCCGTCTGTTGATTCTTTCTCCTTAACCCGCGGTTATCAATATCACATATTCGCCTTTCGATTTTAGAGCTGTTTTGTCAAGTGTAATTCAAATAAAAATATTTTTTTGCTTGATTTCTTCGCTCGAACGTGTTGCAATATGAAGTGACTGCTGTAACTGTCTTTGTGTTTGGAGGTTCGATATGGATTTGGATTATATTTCACCCTTGCAGGCATCTGAAAAATGGGGAATAACCGAACGTCAAGTACAATCGTTATGTAAACTTTGAGTAAATTATTGAAAATATTTATGGTATTTGATTGGATACAGGAGATCAATTTTTTATGGACGAACTGCAAAAAGGCGAAATACTAATCTACCAATCCGAAAGCGGCGACACGAAGGTAGACGTGTTTCTTGAGGAAGGAACCATCTGGCTTCCGCAAGCGTCCATCGCCCGTTTGTACCAAACAACGCCGCAGAATATTATCATGCACACGCGGAAAATATATAGCGACGGTGAATTGGACGAAGCGACAACTTGTAAGCAATCCTTACAAGTTCAAATCGAGGGCGTGCGCTCGGTCAAACGTAATGTGAAATATTACAACCTCGACATGATTCTCGCCATCGGTTATCGCATCCGCTCCCATATCGGTATACAGTTCAGAAATTGGGCGACAAGCGTTTTGACCGAATATATGAAAAAAGGATTCGTGTTAAACGATACCCGCTTGAAAAATCCGAAGCAATTCGGCGATGATTATTTTGATGAATTGCTTGCGCGTATACGCGACATCCGCTCGTCTGAAAAACGGTTTTACATGAAAGTCCGTGACATATACGCACTCTCGGTTGACTACGACCCGAGGCTGGAAACTACAAAAGATTTTTTCGCGACGGTGCAGAATAAACTTCATTACGCCGTTCACCAATACGCTATAGCAATATCGCAAATCGTGTACTATAGTATAGCATTTCGCTATAAACCTCGATAAACACTATAACTACAAGCGTAAATATGAGATGAAACTGCAATAATCCCCTACGAGTGTGTAGGTCAGTTCCATAGGCGACTCTTTTCGGCGGCTTACTGACATTTTGACTCGGCAGAAACACCTTAAGTATATGGCTATTGACAAAATTGTTATTGTGTACTAGTGTAGTGGTACACATAAGGAGGTGACACCATGCCCTCGTGGGAGCGATGGAGCCTGACATTTGACGACCGAATGCCGATTTACCGCCAGATAATCCTCCAGTTCAACCGGGCATTTGTCCGAGGGGAAATCGGACCTGGGGAGCGTATTCCCTCAATACGCGAGATGTCCGGAATACTGAAGGTCAATACGAACACCATGCAGCGCGTTTATCAGGAAATGGAGCGGGACGGACTGATCAGCAGCAAACGGGGTACCGGATATTTTTTTACGGAGGACTTGAACATGATCGAAAAGACACGACGCGACCTCGCCCTGGATTCCCTGCGCCGGTTCGTGGAGGAAATGCGCGCGCTGGGCTGCGCTAAGGGGGATATTCTTGACGAACTCGCAATATATATGGAAGGGGATGAACCGCATGAAGCCGGTTCTTGAAATCATCGGACTTGAAAAACATTTTGGGCGGCGCGAAGCTCTGCGCGGCGTTGACATGTCAATACCGGCCGGGCAGATCGTGGGGCTGTTGGGGCCGAACGCCTCCGGGAAAACGACCCTGCTGAAAACCGTGGCCGGATTGCTCCAGCCGTCGGCGGGCCGGATACGCTATTACGAAAAAGCCGCGCCCGGGCCGGACGCCCGAAAAACCATCGGCTTTTGCCCCGACGCCATGACTTTCCCGCGTTGGATGCGCGTGCGCGATGCTTTTACCTTTTACCGGGAGATGTACCCCGACTATTCGCAGAGCCGCGCCGGCGAGCTCATTAGTATTTTGGAGCTTCAAAGCGTTCAGGACACGCATATCCGCCGTCTGTCAAAAGGCATGAAGGAGCGTCTCATACTCGGACTCACATTCTCGCGGGAAACGCGCCTGTATCTGCTCGACGAACCACTGGACGGGATAGACCCCGTCGGGAAAACGCGCGTCATCGACGCCATACTCGCCATGCAGCCGGAGGGTTCATCCACGCTCGTATCCACGCATTTGGTAAAAGATATAGAGCGCATATTCGACAGCGTACATTTTCTGTCAAAGGGAAAGGTCGTGTTTTCCGGCGCGTGCGACGCCATGCGCGAGGAACGCGGCCGGACGGTGGAACAGGCGTATCTGGAGGTGTTTATCAGTGAAGGCTCAATTTAAGTACGCGTTCCTTGCGGGGCTGTATGTCCGGGGCGGCGTGTTTGCAGTAATTTTTGTGACGAATCTTTCGTTCATCACGCTCGGATCGTTGGATCTGCTGTCGCCCGCCGCCCATGTCACCGCCGTATCTCTCGGCGGGATTGCAATAGCCGTTATGATGGCGGCTGATATAATCGGCGACGTCGCGGTTGTGCGCCGCATGTTCGCGGCGCCCGAAGCCTATCTGCACGCGCTTACTCCCGTACCGCGCTGGAAAACTCTGCTTGCGAGCGTGCTCGCAATGGCGGCGATGGATTTTGTCACGATGGCGGTCGTTATCGCTGGCGAGGTGTGGCTGTCACTCAACCTGGCCGGTAGAGGCATCTGGCGCATTATATGGAACGCTATCCGCGCGAACGCCTCGGATCTGCCGTACGTACTTTTTTTCATCCTGCTGCTGATTGCCGGTTATCTGCTGATAATGACGATCATACTGTTTTGCGTGACGGCGGAAATGTCGGTTTTTTATAAAATGCGGGCCTCCGGGCTGATGACCTTCCTGCTGGCCTGCGGCTGTTTCTACGCCGCGAGTTTGCTGCAACTGGTTCTTGCGCCGTTTGGCTCGGTTGAAAGGTACGGCGTGCTTATAACCCTGCACCTGCCGTTTCGGGGCGCGGTTCCTCCGCTGTATATCCTGCTCGTTCTGCTGGAGGCCGCCGCACTGTTCGTTCTAACCTCAAAACTTATGGAAAGGAAGATGAATATATGAAAAGGGCCATAATGCTCATGCTTGCAGCGGCGTTCGTCATTTCATGCCTTTCGGGCTGCGCGTTTGTAATTGTCGTTTTCGCGGACGGTAACGCAGTGACGGGAACAGGCGATTTGGAAAGCTACGAGTTCGAAGTTGGCGAGTACAGCGGGATTAAAATTGAGGGACACTGTGAAATCCGTTATTATTCCGCTCCCTCCGATACCG
>Ga0099364_10002440_pt1 | contig 29630 bp, 29 predicted proteins | sample TergutTh196P3_FD_73070 | JGI IMG/M metagenome (GOLD analysis project Ga0099364, IMG submission 73070) | Microcerotermes parvus P3 segment gut microbial communities from Pointe-Noire, Republic of the Congo - Th196 P3 | ecosystem: Host-associated > Arthropoda: Insects > Digestive system > Gut ...
CCGACAAGACATATGTCAATGGCGTGCTGTATACAAAAAAGGCGGAGTTTACTTTGGCAAGCGGTGACCAGGTGTGGCACGGTGCTACGGCTAAGAAGCCGGCGAGTGCGAAGCAGATGGTGGGGTAGCCGGCTTACGAAAAACGCTATCAAAGTACTCTTTTGTCTCCCCCCCACTGTGCCGTCACATACGGTATATAGAGAGGTTTATATATTTCGCCGTTTTGGTATTTGCGGGCGGTAAACGCAAAGACGGAAGATTCGTGGTTGAGTTGCACGGTAAAAACGGAAATTTTGAATTACCAAGATGTGAAAAAGCGAGGAAGTTCCTTGGGTTAAACGATTCCTAAGTAGGATTGCAATCTTCTAAAAAGACACGCTTCATAAGCGTGTCTTTTATGTTTGCTGTTTTGGCAGACAATGAACGTCTAGGCTTCTTATTAGAGGTATGGACAATTTAAAAATTATAAATATAAATTTGAAAGGATTTGAAAAAATTATGGCGAATACTAAATTTGATGCAAAAAGTTTTAATGCGGAGGCATTTAGCTACATGGCTGATCATGTACCTAATCTGGTGATGAATGAAATCAGAAAATCTAAAGCACTGGGGCGTAACCCTGTAATTAGTGAGCTTAGCTCATCGCAGGATGGTACCGGGTATGCTAGGATTGCTATGCCGGGGCCATTGGATGGGGAGGCTGTCAATTATGATGGGCAAACCGATATTCCAGCTACATCCACCAACACCTACGAGCAGGGTGTAGTTGTGGTTGGTCGCGCTAAGGCTTGGACAGAAAAAGACTTCTCATTTGACATTACTGGTGGTATTGACTTTATGCAGAACATTGCCAACCAAGTGGCCGAGTATAAAAATACTCTAGACCAAAACTCGTTGCTGGCTGTATTGGAAGGGATTTTCTCTATGTCAGGAGAGCAGAATGAGGAGTTTGTTGAAAAACATACGCATGACATTACAGAAGAAGGGGGCGGTGCAATGACACCGGTTACTCTAAATACTGCCGCAAACAAAGCCTGCGGGGCTAATAAAAAAAAGTTTACCTTAGTCTTTATGCACAGTGATGTTGCTACCGGATTGGAAAATCTTGATTTGCTTGAGCATCTGAAATATACCGATGCCGAAGGAATTACTCGTGATTTAGATCTGGGTACATGGAACGGCAAGCTAGTGGTTATTGATGATAATTTGCCTGTTAAGGAAATCTTGACAAGCGGCGGGGATGAGGTGTATACACAATATACTACCTATGTACTGGGTGACGGTGCTATCAGCTTTGAGGATTTAGGTGCTAAAAGAGCTTATGAAATGGACAGAAATCCGGCTAAAAATGGCGGAGAGGACACTTTATATATGCGCCAGCGCAAGGTGTTTGCCCCATATGGTATTTCTTATGAAAAGCTTAATCAGGCCAGTTTATCGCCAACGGAAGGCGAATTAGCTGATGGCGAAAATTGGACACTGGTTCATACAGGGGAGGCAAATGAAACGGAGCGAACTTACATCAACCATAAAGCTATTCCTATTGCACGTATAATTTCCAAGGGATAGTTTGTTATTTCATAGGAGGTGGGCGGACAATTGTTCGCCCACCCCTTCACAAAAAAATTTGAAACAGCGGCGAAATGTAACGGCAATATTTTCCGATTGCTCAGACCTGCATTAGGTGGTGGGCGTAAAAAAAGGGGAAACTCAAAAAGGGAGGGGGTTGACAATCAAGATTTGTTGTGTTAGCATACTCTCAGTCGGTGATTTAGGAGTATGATGTAATGGTAACATGACGGTCTCCAAAACCGTTCTTGAGGGTTCAAGTCCTTCTACTCCTGCCACTAGAAATAGCCATAAGGGGCATGATTGTCTTTTATGGCTGTTCCTTTGTATGTAAGGCAGGGGTTGTCTACCCCGCTTTTGGATTTGCTGCGGACGGCTCCTCCCGCCCGAACGCTTCCTGCAAACTTTCCCGCTGCTCCCGGCTCATTTCCGGCAATTCGATATACCCGATGAACCGATAGAATATCTCCACATCCTGAATCGTCTGCCCAAACTCTTGCTTGCGGTGATGCACCACGATTTTGTCAACAAACTCCCGCAGGATTTCCGGCGAAACCGTTTCAATGTCGGTATATTTCCGAACCAACCGTAAAAATCCATCGGCGTTCATCTCATGTGCCGTTTCTTCCTCGACAACCGCCCGCAAGTGCTTTATGTTTTGCCGTACTGCCGATTGCTCGTTCTCATATTTGCCAGACAGTTTGAGGAATCTCTCCTCGCTCAATTTGCCAAGCGTTCGGTCTTCATAGACCTGTTCGTACAGCAAATCAAGCTCTTTTTCTCTCGCTAGGGCTTCGTGCAGGGCGATTTGGTTCTTTTTCTGCTGAATTTGAACCAGTTTGCAGTGTTCGTCAACCACAATTTTGACAAATTCATCCTCAAAAAGAGTGGCAAACCGAAGGATTTTGGAGAGATGGCGGGTTAGAATATCTGTGATGCTGTCAACACGGATGTGATGGGTTTGGGCGCATAAACCGTTGTTTTCCCTCTTGTTTTTGCAGGAAAAGTAGTGATTATTGGGATTATCATGGGTGTATTTGTAGTTTAATCTCGCACCACAGTCTGAACAATACAGATACCCGGCGAACATATTTTTTCGGACGTTCTTGGGCTTTCTGCACTTGGTATCACCGAAAGACCGCTGTACATCGTCAAAAACCTGACGTTCGATGATTGGGTCATGGACACCCTCGTGAATTTCCCAATTTTCCGGCGGGTTATTCAGCCGCTCTTTGAGCTTGTAGGACTTGGAATAGGTGCGAAAATTCACAACATCGCCCAAATACGAACGGTTTTGCAGGATTTGAAGCACGGTATGATGTGCCCAAAATGTATCACCCCGAACGGTTTTAGGGTTGTTACGGTAGCCTTTGATTCTAGCGTAGGCGGTCGGATTCCGGGCGGCAACCGTCCGATGAGGGCTTCAAATTTAGCCGCCTGACAACGTAATTTCCTTGCATCATCGTATGTTTTTATCTCGGCGGCGAAAAGTGCTTTGTCCTTTTCGTCCAGTTTGCTTTGCATACGGGAAACTGCTGTGTCCACACGGCTGTCGGCGGTCTGCTCTGCTTGCCACGCCCGGTTTTTCGCATCTTTTTCAGACTGTTCCAAAGACTTGATATGGTTGTCCATGGTTTTCATCTGAGCGGTAAATTTTTCGGCTTCGGGCAGCCATTTTGCCAAGCACTCTAAAGCGTTCGCAGACTGTTTTTTGGCGTTAAAGTGGTTGGTGTTGGACAGGATATGCTCCACCTCTGAAAACTGCTTGTCGAGCCGTTCTGCCATCTTAAACAACCAAACCGGGAGATGCTTCCGCTTGGTAATCTGTGCCGACACCCCACGTTCCAACTCTGGATAATACTGAGACATATGAGCGTGATATGCGTCCTGCCATTTTGAGAGTTGGGCTTGGTTTCCCAATGTTTTCTTTGCGGAAAGACACTTATCAGGCGTAATCGGGCAGAAAACAAGGTGCATATGAGGGGTTTTCTCGTCCATGTGAACCGTAGCTGCGATGATATTTTCCCTGCCGACTCTTGATTCCATAAATTCCAAAGCCGATTGAAAATATGACCGCTGCCCGGCTAAACTCAAAGCGTTCATAAATTCGGGGCTGGCTGTGATGAGCGTTTCCACCATCACCGTGGAATTGGAACGAGTTTTGCACCCCGCCGCCCGTATCATCCGGCTGACCTCCCGGCGGTATGTTTGGCGGGGCAGGACAAGATGGTAATTGTCCGTATTTCGGGCAGAAATAATATCAGGATTGCTTTTGTATCGTTCTTTTTTGCGTTCATTGTGGTTGTAACAGGCGGATACACCGCCGGATTTGCATTTTTTGAACCGTAATATTGCGTATGGCATAGACTTCCTCCTTGAATGTTGATTTTTATGGACTGACGAGATATAATAGGGCGAACGATTTATTGAGAGCGGCGAATTATTGCCTCCCTTCCGATTTTGAATAAGAACAACCGCTTTTTGAGTGAACAAGAATTTTCAGAACTGTATCGGGAATATTTTGAAAATAATTCCTCCGGCTTATCGCCCTCTGGGACGATGAAACTGGAGTACAAAGTCATGAAAGGAAGTCCCAAATTGTACGAAAGCTATACCCTTGATGGGCTTGGCTCTTTCTTGTATATTGACCTTTTCAAAGGGATACAGTTGAATCATATCCCTAAAAAATGTTCAAATTGCGGCAAGTATTTTTTGCTGACGAGCGGCAAATATTCCGATTATTGCGAGCGTCCGCTGCCCGCTGACAAAGGAAAAACCTGCCGGGATGTGGGGGCTAGGAAAAAGTATGACGAAAAGTGCAAGACCGACCCGGTTTGGCTCACATTTAACCGTGCGTACAAGGCACATTATGCCCGGTATATGGAAAAGAAAATGACTGTTCCGGAGTTTGAAAAATGGTCTGCGTATGCCATTGAACTTCGGGATAAGGCGGTCAATGGTGAGCTTGAATTTGAGGAGTTTGAGCGATTGGTTAAGATTTAGGGGGGCTTGGCGGGAAATCCAAAGCAAAGAAGGTGATAAATATGGAAACTGATACAAATCCGTTTTTCAAACAAGTCTATGATATTGTGGAGCAAGTCCCGCTCGGCAAAGTTGTCTCCTATGGGAAAATCGCCCGAATGCTGGGGCAGCCACGGGCGGCTCGTCAAGTAGGCTGGGCGATGCGGAACTGCCCGGAGCATTTGCCTTGGCAGCGTGTGGTTATGGCCGATGGGTCGGTGGCAGGCGGGGTGTATGCTGAGATGCGTAAGGCTCGGCTGGAGGATGAGGGTGTGGTGTTCCTGCCGGATGGACGGGTGGATATGAGTGAGTATGCGTGGGAGTGAGAATCGCCTGTGGAAAATGAAAAAATCTCTTGAAATTTTTCCAGCAACAGAGTATAATATGAGCATTCTCAACAAAGTTTTTATATAGGCAGGGTATTGTATGGCATTAGGATGGGGCGAAATCCGCAGCAGGGCAACGACATTTGCCTATGAATGGCGGAATCAAGGCTATGAAAAAGGCGATAGTCAGACATTTTTGAACGAGTTTTTTGAGGTGTTTGGTATCAGCCGAAAACGTGTTGCTGTCTTTGAGCAAAAAGTCAAGAAAATTGGCGGCAAAGACGGCTTTATTGATATGCTCTGGAAAGGCGTTTTGCTCATAGAACAAAAGAGTGCTGGTAAGGATTTGAACAAAGCGTATCAGCAAGCGACCGAATATTTCCCCGGTCTGACCGATGATGAACTGCCTCAATTTATTCTTGTATGCAACTTCGAGAGTTTCCGTCTGTATGACCTGATGGAGAATACAGCCATTGAATTTCCCCTTGCCGATTTGCCCTCAAAGGTTGAACTCTTTGGATTTATGATTGGTTTTGCTTGGAATAAGCCCGCCGAAGATGAAAAGGTGTCTGTTGCCGCTGCCGAAAAGATGGCAAAACTGCACGATTGTTTGAAATCCATAAACTATACCGGGCAGGAGTTAGAGCAATATCTTGTTCGTTTGTTATTCTGTCTGTTTGCTGACGATACAAGCATTTTTGACAAGAATATTTTCCATGATTTAGTTGCCACAACTAAGCCTGATGGCTCTGACTTGGCACAGGTGTTGGCAGATCTATTCGAGCGTTTGAATACCCCTCCTGAAAAACGGCTAAAAATCGAAGACAAGTTGTCCGCTTTTCCTTATGTGAACGGCGGGTTGTTTGCTGACCGCTTGCCCATCGCCGCATTTGACAGCAATATGCGTAAAATTTTATTGGACAGCAGCTCCTTTGACTGGAGCTTTATCACGCCGTCCATCTTCGGAAGTATGTTCCAAGCCGCTATGAGCGAGGAAGAACGTCATAATATGGGGGCACATTATACCGAAGAATCCAACATTATGAAAGCCATCAACCCCTTATTCTTAGATGATTTGAATGCCGAGTTTGAGCTTGTAAAAGACAACAAGCAAAAGCTCAAAACCTTTCACGATAAGCTGACAAGGTTAAAATTTCTTGACCCTGCCTGCGGCACAGGAAACTTTCTAATTATTGCCTATCGTGAGTTACGGCGGTTGGAAATCAAAATTCTGAATGCGATTTTATCCAATAAAGGCACATCAGTCCAGATGGTTCTCGATGCACCCAAAACCTATTCTAAAATCAATGTAGACCAATTTTACGGCATAGAGATTGATGAACTTGCCTGTGAAATCGCCCGAACGGGAATGTGGTTGATGGATCATCAATGCAACATGGAACTCTCTAAAGCATTTGGGACACACTATGTCCGGCTGCCACTCGAAAAAGCCGCTGTCATTTGTAACGCCAACGCCTTAACAACCGACTGGAACACGGTTTGCCCTGCCCGTGAGTTAAGTTACATACTGGGAAATCCTCCGTTCTTAGGGGCGAGACTGATGAGCAAGGAACAGAAAGCCGACTTAGAAACCGTTATCACCGAGCCAGAAGGCAAAACGGTCAAAGGTGCAGGTAATTTGGATTATGTGTCGGCGTGGTATTACAAGGCAGCACAGCTCATGCAACAAAACCCCACTATCCGTACTGCGTTAGTTTCCACCAATTCCATTACGCAGGGAGAGCAGACGGCACTGGTCTGGAAAACACTCATTGAAAACTATAATGTGAAAATCGACTTTGCCTACCGCACATTCCGCTGGACGAGTGCGGCACGGGGTAAAGCGGCTGTGCATTGCGTTATTGTAGGATTCAGCCGAGAAAATGTGAAAACGAAACGGTGTGTTTTTGACGATGATTTGGAGATGGATGTAAAAAACATTAACCCTTATCTAGTGGATGCTCCGAATGTGTATATTGAAAATCGCAAAAAACCACTGTGCGATGTGCCGTTGATGGGAATCGGAAACAAACCTATTGACGGCGGCAATTATCTGTTTTCTAAAGAGGAGATGGAAGCATTTGTTGGAATTGAACCACAATCGGAAAAGTGGTTTCGGCAGTGGTATGGTTCCTATGAATTTATCAATAACTGCCCACGCTATTGCCTGTGGTTAGGGGATTGCCCGCCATCAGAACTAAAACAAATGCCCGAAGCGATGAAACGTGTGGAAGCTGTACGTCAATTCAGACTAGAAAGCAAAAGCGAGGGGACTCGTAAAATTGCGGATACACCCCGGAGGTTTCATGTAGAAAATATGCCGGATAGTGATTTTTTGATCATACCGCGGGTGTCATCTGAAAACAGGATGTATATCCCCATCGGGTTTATGGACAGCTCCATCATTGCCTCAGATTCTGCTTTGGTTGTCTCTAACGCAACTCTCTATCATTTCGGCGTTCTCACATCTAGCACCCATATGGCGTGGACGAGAGCAGTCTGTGGTCGAATAAAAAGTGACTACCGCTATTCGGCGGGCATTGTCTACAACAACTTTCCGTGGCCGGAAGCAAGTGATAAACAACGCCAAGCAGTAGAAGCTGCGGCACAGGGCGTATTGGATGCTCGTAATAAATTTCTTTCCACTGATAGCTATGCTACACTTTATGACCCTAGACTTATGCCCGATGAACTTGCAAAGGCACATAGGACGTTAGATACCGCAGTGAAGAATGCTTATGGCGGTAAGGGTTTTGTCAGCGAAGCGGAGAGGGTTGCGGATTTGATGGAACGGTATGGGGTATTGGTGGAGAATGGGGGGTGAAAGAAACATGAACTACAACGATTTTATTATTTACAGTGCATTGGGAGACAATGGATATAGACAGTATCGGCAATATGCGGATGCCGTTCGTGCTGTTCAAGTGGCTCAAAAGGAGCGGGAGCGAGAGAAGTTGCGAGCAATGTTGACCAGTATTGGCTCAGTTTTGTTTCGCTCTATAGAGCCGACTGCTGAATTTTATCAAAAGTGGCATGAAGCTGATTCGAGACACCCAAACATAGAAAGGGGATTTGCCGCCGTGGAATACGCAGTAAACGTGGGTGAGATAGCTTATGATGAATACGCCAACTTAGACGGCGTTAGCAAGTAATCTTAGCACGGGTTTGTTTGAGGGTGTGTAGGGGATGTATTTTCAATCAGAGCTGAAAAAGGCGGAGTTTGTGGCAGGGTTAATGGAGGGGTATCGGGCGTTGGTAGAAAGACTATCACCGCAGCAAACAAAACGATTTTAATGGGGGAAATTCACATGAAAGAGTGGCAAGTTTCGGTACAAAACGATAGCTTTGATAAGGCTGGAATAACTAAAGACTACCAAGAAGCAGTCTGCGAATATATCTGGAATGGATTTGAAGCTGGTGCCACAAAAGTGGAAGTCAGGCAAACTGGTGCGCCTATGCAACAGTCTCCGACTATCCAAATCGTTGATAATGGAAAAGGCATTGAATTTGAACGCCTTGAGGAAACATTTGGTGCATTCCTGTCCTCAACTAAAGATTCTTCCAGTATCAGAATCAAATCACAACAAAACAAAGGGAAAGGCCGATTTTCCTATATTTGCCTGTCGCACGAAGCAAAATGGTCAACCATTTATGAGCAAGAAGGCTCTTTGAAAAAATATGAAATTACAACGAGTTCCCACAATAAAAATAAATTTTCAACCTCTGATATTGCAGATGTGACTGAGGGAACAAACACAGGCACAACTGTCGAGATTCCCATTGCTGAAAGCAAAGTTTTTGGGCAACTACTTTACACTGATATGCAACAAAAATTGTTGCAGGAATTTTCTTGGTTTTTATATTTGCATCAAAGCCAAGACTTTTCAATCGAATACTTAGGAACAACCCTTGATTATAAACAATATATCAACACCGAACTAAGCGTAGATTGCACAAAAGAAATTGAGGAAAAAAGTTTTAGGATTGATTTGATTGTTTGGCGTAAAAACATAGACAATTCCTCGAAAATTTATTTTCTCTCCAAGGACGGCAAAGTGTGCCATGCGATGAATACAGGATTCAACAAAAACACGGTGGATTTTTTTCATAATGTTTTTGTTACGTCTGATTATATAACTCCTCAAAATGTGATTCACCTAAACAATGATAACCCAGCTCAACTCACAATGGGTGAATCAAAAGATGAACAAAAAAGAATCTTTGGGCAACTAAAAAAAGAAATTCAAACTTTGATTTCCGATGTCCTTAAAAAATTCTTAATTCAGCGAGCGGACAAAGAACTGGCTGATATGGAAGAGCGTGGTTCGCTGCCCGATTTTCCAGATGATGAATATAGCCAGTTGAGGAAGAAAGATTTTCAGACAGTTACGAGAGAGCTGTATTGTGTGGAACCAAAAATATTTCACAGATTAAAAATAGAGCAAGAAAAATCGCTTTTGGGATTTATGAATTTGCTCTTGGCTTCTAGCGAACGTGAAAACTTGCTGACGATTGTTGAACACGTTGTTAATTTAACAAGCGAGCAACGAAACACTTTTGCAGATATTCTTCAAAGGACAAAATTGCAGTATATCGTAGACGCTATCGCTATCGTGGATAAACGCTGTGCCATTGTCGAAGAACTCAAAAAAATTGTGTTCGATTTGGCTAAATTTGCAAATGAAAGAGACCATATTCAAAAAATAGTCGAACAGCATTTCTGGCTTTTTGGAGAACAGTATCATCTGCTTACAGCTGATAAAACCTTGGCAACTTCTCTTGCAGAATTTGAAGCACTTACAAGCACAGAAACAGAAGTGAAAAAATCAAAATCTGCCAACTCCGAAAAGGGGCTTAATCAAAGAGCGGATATTTTCCTGTATACTCAAAGAACACAAGAGGATAGCAGTAATGAAAGGCTTGTCGTTGAATTGAAAGCCCCCTCTGTATCGCTATCTCTTGATGTTTATAATCAAGTAGAACGCTACGCCTACACAATTCGGAAAGAGCCTCGATTTAACGGAACAAACCGTTTTTGGAGATTTTATGCGGTATGTTCAACGGTCGAGGATGATGTGAAAACAAAATACGCGAACTTCAAGCAGTATGGGAAAAACGGGCTTGTCAACGTCATTGACGACAGGTTCGAGATATATGCTCTTTCATGGGATGATATATTTCAATCGTTTGAAGCACGACACAGCATTTTGTTTGATAAATTGGAACTTGATTATACTCAGGCTCTCGACATCCTTGACGTTGATAGGGATGCAGCACCTTCAAGGGGGGTGGTTGACGAGATGAGCAATAAAATAACGGAACTGAACCCGAACTAAATTTGAAATTTAACCAAAAATCCAATATAAGTAGGAGGCTCACCCCATGACCAACACCCCACAATCCCCCGTTCCATCCAATGCCCCGCAAATTGATTAAACCACACTCTTTACCCGTGTATCCGAAATCATCGAAACTCGAAAATCCTTTGCCGGAGCGTATGCCAACCGTGAAGCAACGCTCATGTATTGGGAGGTTGGGCGGCATATCAATTCGGTTGTGCTTGAAAATCAACGTGCTGCGTATGGAAAAAAGATTTTGATGGCACTGGCGGCAAAATTGATAGGGAAATATGGGAAAAACTTCACAGAGCGAAATTTATACAGAATGACCTTATTTGCGGAGCGTTTTTCTGATGAAGAGATTTTGCCGACGCTATCGGCAAAATTGAGTTGGTCGCATATTATTGAATTACTTCCGCTGAAATCAAAAGAAGCACAGCTTTATTACGCAAATGATGTCGCCACACGAAATCTTGGGGTTCACGAACTTCGCCGCCAAATCTCCCGCAAAGCATATGAGCGGCAGGAAATCGCAAATACGGAGTTGTCGGAAGAATCTGCCGTGCCATTCAACGTATTCAAAGACCCGTATTTGCTCGATTTACTTGGGCTGAAAGAAAATTATATCGAAGCCGATTTAGAAAAGGCTATCCTCACAGAACTTGAAGCGTTTTTGTTGGAGTTTGGTCATGGTTTTGCGTTTGTCGAGCGGCAAAAGCGTATGATTATTGATGGCGAGGATATTATTCTTGATTTGCTGTTTTATCACAGAAAATTGAAACGGCTTGTCGCTGTCGAATTGAAACTCGGTGTATTCAAGGCGGCCTATAAAGGGCAAATGGAACTATATTTGAAATGGCTTGACCGATACGAGCGGCAAGAGGGCGAGGAATCTCCGATTGGCATTATTCTTTGTGCTACCGCAAGCCGTGAAAAAATAGAGTTTCTAGAAATGGATAAGGCGGGCATTGCTGTCGCAGAATATTGGACGCATATGCCGCCCAAAGCTGAATTTGAAATGAAAATCAAGGCGATTTTGATTGAAGCTCAGGAACGGCTTGCCCGCCGAAAATCGCTCCCTGCCGATGGCGGGCAAAAGCAACTTGATTATTTTTACGAACCCAAAGGCGAGGAAGATGAGTGAGGGCGAGAAGCCGGAACTCCCCACCCCCTGCGTATCAGCCGTAAATCAATTCGTCCCGCACAATCTCATCCGCACAAGCACAGATATTATTGACCCGACCAACCCACTCCATTTGGTTTCCGGCCTTGAGCTGTTCGGTCACGCCCTGCGAAACCATCATCTGCCGGACAATGGTTTCGTGCCGCTCATAAGCCAAAAGGTCAATCTCATGGATGTGTTGGTTCAGCTTGCCCGACATAAGCATAGCGGAAAACAGTCCTTTTTTGTGATTTTTCAGGTAGTCAAACCGCCGCCGATCCCAGATGCCGATTTCGTATTCGGGTTCATCGTCTGGCAGTGTGAGATTGGGAATACGGTAGCCGTTTTCAATGCGGTATGTACCGCCAAATTGTTCAAAGGTCGTTTTCATAAGGTAAAATCCTCCAAATAGTTTTTAAGGGTTGTAAACATTGCCTATCGGCTGTGAACCCGCATGAATACGGGATTTTTGTTATGCCCCTTATTGCTATTCGTCCAAAGAAACACGTCAGGTTTAATGCAAAGCCTGACCGCCGAATCTCCCGCTGTTGCGGGGGATTCGGTGTTTTTAGGTTCGTACGTTTTCCATCTGGGGTGTAACAGGCTACATTAAATAATTCTGCGATTTGTCAAAAGATTAGGGTTTATTAGAGCTTTTTTATGGTAAAATTGTAGCATCAACATATATACACAACCGCCCGGGAGGGCGGTTTTTGTGCAGAAAATAAAAAAGAGGAGACTGATTCAAATGAATTTCAGCGAAAAATTCAATCATCACACCAGCAAAACCAAGACCGAGTTACAAAGGCTAAAAGAGAGCAACAATTCAGGCTTGCCGAAAGCTCAAATACGTGATACAATCAATGCGCATGTCGGAGCCTTCCGTACAAATCAGAGCGATATCCCCCAAGCCTTACGCAAACGCTTCGACCAAGACCTCGACAGGCTTGCAGTTCAAATGGCAGATGATATCAACGAATTTGACAAGCATTCTGCCCGATTGAAGGGCATCGTTGAGATGCACTATCAAAAATTTGATAGATTTTTCTTTCTGAGAGATGTGGAGCAAGAGCAAAACACAAAATTTGTATTCAACGCAAAATCCTGCTCGCGAACCTGCGACACCTGTAATAGTCTTGATAACAAGAAATTCACAGCCCAAGAGTTAGCTGCCGCCAAAGCAATCCCGCCGCTACACCCGAATTGCCGCTGTGCCATTGAAAGCGGCAATGGCACAATTCTCGATTTGCCAGAATTCGACGGAACACAAGAGGGGTATTTTGATGTTGATGGGATGGTTGATATCCCGGCGGAGACAAGGGAGGAAAAACCTAGCGAGCTACTTCAACCTTTTTCTAAAACGCCGGGGTTTGAGCAAGAAACTCGTAATGCCCAATTGTGGCTTGAGTTGCTGAAAGAGAGGTATTTATTTGCCTATACTCCTGAGATATATTGTGTGTACACGGAAGAGGCTATCAGGAAATTTCAGAGAGATTATGATTTAGCCGTAACCGGTGAGCTGGACAGTTTTACCTATTTGACCCTGTACAACGAGTGGCTGAAGGGCGTTTTATACGTTGGCAACTATGAAACCCCGAAAATTTTGTATGACCGGGAACGTGAGAGGCTGAATGAGAAAATAAAAAAGTTGTTTGGCAGTGGGTATACGGCGGCAGAAAGGGAGTTTGAAGAGTGGACGGATGAGGATGTGCCGGGTGATGAGGGGGAAGAGCAAGAGATTGAGGTTGAGGCGGAGAAAGGAACTGGATATTTAACTGTTGAAATGATGGAAAGATTCGGTTGGCTTGGCGAGTATGACATAGATCATGTAAACAAAGTTCTTGAATATTATGGCATTACAGACCCGGCAAGTATTCGGTTGTTCTTGGCAACCTGCGGACATGAGAGTAGACTAGGTTTAGATCCATTGGAGGATCTAAATGATAACGGAAGCACAAACGGCAATTATAAGGAAAGCGAACGTGGGGCAGGGTATATTCAATCTACATGGAGAACTACCCATTTATCATTTTTAAAGTCGGTGAACGATTCATTTGCTGGCGAAGATACAGCGACATATATTTCGCAAAAGTATCCATGGGAAGCAGCGATGTGGTTTTGGACTTCTCTAGAAGCGAAAAGTACTTCTGCTGGAAGCCTTAATGATTATGTGGCCAAATACGGTGATTCGGAGGGTGTTTATCTCCTCATACAATACTGGGTTAATGGATGGCCTGACGGTCTAACTCAGGAAGATGCTGTCAGAATTAGAAACGGTACAGCAAATTGGAGCATTAAGGGGGGATTCCTTTACATTGATGGTTTCCAAAGGTGCAGTGCCCCCAACAAATGGAACAACAAAACAACGGGACGCAAGGATTGCTATGATAGAGTCATGAATCTTTTCAAGGAGTGAAAATAGTGCAGTATAAAAAATTGTTCGTGATTTTATCCTCCATATTTCTATTGGCGGGATGTACCTCGCCAATAGAAAACGTTGGTTCTAATGCAGTTACAGGGATTCCGATATTCACATTTGAAAAACATATTTCGGATCATATGCCCGCCTTTAAGTTTGAGGTTTATGAGGGCGAATGGGATGGTCATGATTTTCCTCAGATAATATATACCATTGAGATTTCATGCCCTGAATTTGATTTTGCCCCCCAATCAATAAAGGTTTCATCTTTTGATAAGTGGGATGAGAACCGTCATGGACGTAACCATTATATAGATTTGGTGGATATAACCTTTGATGGATACTCTGATATTCAAGCTCTTATGCATATGGCTACGGCAAACACCACTTATCTCTACTATAGATGGAATGTTTCTAAACGGGCATTTGAGGAAGAATATTTCTTTTCGATGATTACGAAGGGGTATGAACTATATCCTGAACTAAAGCAAATCACAAATTACGTCAACGGTAATTCTTCATCCTACAGTCGGGAAGTGTATCAGTTGGAGGAAATAAAAAACGGACATTCGGAGGAGTATAAAAAGATAAGCGATGAGAATTTGCTAAAAAATGCAGGGTAGGTTGTGCGGAAATTCCAACTAGACCAGGGCTTAGACCCCACTGGCACAGTAGACCAGCTGACATATCTGACCCTATACAACGAGTTTTTGAAAGGTGTCATATACGTTGGCAATGGGGAAACAGTTGAGCGGTTGTATGCACATGAACGTGAGAGGCTGAACCGGAAAAACAGCGGATTGTTTGGCAGTGGGTATACGGCGGCAGAAAGGGAGTTTGAAGAGTGGACGGATGAGGATGTGCCGGGTGATGAGGGGGAAGAGCAAGAGATTGAGGTTGAGGCGGAGAAAGGAACTGGATATTTAACTGTTGAAATGATGGAAAGATTCGGTTGGCTTGGCGAGTATGACATAGATCATGTAAACAAAGTTCTTGAATATTATGGCATTACAGATCCGGCAAGTATTCGGTTGTTCTTGGCAACAACTGGTCACGAAAGCGGCTTGGGCAAGGATACGCTGGAAAAGCTTCAAGGCGAAACCACAATGGGCGGTTATAAAAATAACGAACGTGGTGCAGGATATATCCAAATTACATGGAAGGATACGCATAGAAAATTTTTAGACTCTGTGGGTGATGATTTTTCAGGAGAAGATACGGCAACATACATATCAACCCACTATCCTTGGGAAGCAGCGGCGTGGTTTTGGAGTTCTAAAGAAGCAAAAAGCACCTCTGCCGGAAGTCTTAACGATTATGTTGTAAAATACGGCGATTCAGAAAATATCTATCTTCTTACTCAATACTGGGTTGTTGGGTGGTCCAATGGATTTACACAAGAAGTTGCCGAAAGAATCAGAGACGGAAAAGCAAACTGGACGATAAGAAACGGATACCTATACATAGATGGTTTCCAAAAATGCAAGGCACCTAAGAACTGGTACAATATGATAACAGGACGAAAAGATTGCTATGATAGGGCTATGGAGGTTTTTAAGCGTTGAAAAAGGTGCGAAATAAAATATGGTTGATCTTATGTATACTCTTTCTGTTGGCGGGATGTACCCCGCCAACAGAAAATGAAGTGTCTAGCGTAGACATCAATTCAGAATCAGTAGATGAATATTTGCCTGTGAAAAAAACTGTCACTATATCCAATGACAAGCCACAGTGGACTTTTGTGCAAAGATTGGTAGAACCTTTTGACGGAAAGGATGAATTCTTTGTTGGATATGGGTCTGCGGTAATTGAAGTATACGAAGGAAACACAGGCGGAAAGTTAATTGATTCAATAAAAATAGATAGACTTTTCCCTTTTGTTTGGGGTGAATTTTATATCACAGACGTAAATTTTGATGGGTACAAAGACATTGTAGCAATTGTTGACCAACAAGGCACTCAAGGTATGCACACATACATCTGTTTTGTGTGGAATGAAACACTGCTGAAGTTTGAGAAATCTTCTTTTCCGGATTGGGGCTTTATTAGCATTGATTATGACCGTCAATTGCTTTTGGCTTCGTGGCGAAATTGGGCTGCATCACATGGATGGGCAATTTATGAATATATAGACAATGTTCTGATGAAAACATATGAGTGCAACAGGACATACACGGGTACATTTGAAAAAGGGGAAGAGATTATTCATTTTGTCGAAGAGCAATTGATTGATGGGGGGATGCAAATTATCTTTGATGATAATATTGCAGAGAATGAATTAAACGAGCATCTTTGGTATAATGACCTCTGGCAATTATCAAATGGGAGTTGGAGGGGTGTTCAAGACGAAATTGAATAAAGACCTTGCACAGAATTTGATGGAACACAAGAGGGGTATTTTGAGGTTGATGAGGTGGTGGACATCCCGGAAACAACGCTGACTGCACAAGAGCCGCCGGAGCCGATGCCAAGCCGTGGTGATTTGCCAAGTTGGGAAGATTTCGGCAAATTAGCAGATGAAACGGATGTTTTGAGCGATGTTTTGAACGCGATAGGGAATGTTTTAAAGTGGATTCCGCCGTTTTCGCTGACAGGCTGTACTTATCCGCCGGAAGAGGAGGCTAAAGGAGAAACAACACCACCCAAACCGGGCGATTGGGATTTTGTTGGACCGGTAGTGCCGGAGATGGGGGCGATGGTTGAGGAGGAAGAGACGGTAGAGGAAGTTGAGGAAAATAAACCGGAAGAGATGACAACTAGCAATGAAGGCGTTGATATGATTGCCGAATTTGAGTTATCTCCAGGAACCATGTGGGCTAGGGGACTTGGTGAATACGATTCGCAGGGCAAACCGATAGGCATTTATCCGCATTATGTTTTCAAGAAAGAGAATAACCGGTTCATAAGCGATGGCGGGATTACATTTGGCTATGGGCATCATATAACTCAAGATTCGTATAATAAAAACGAAAATAACGCAAAAGCTATTGTGGATAAATACGCACCCGGAGCATTGTTTATCCCCTCACAAATTTTAAGTAACGGCTCAAGCTATAGAGTCCCCGGTTCGTCATATATGCCGATGGATGAGGTAAAGGCTTTACTTGAAAGGGATTTGAAAAAAGCTGAGGATAAACTTAATGAATTTCTTGATAAACATAAATTGAAGCTAAATCAGCATCAATTTGATGCGATGGTTTCATTTTTACACAACTACGGAATATATTGGCTAGAAAGAGAAGACAAAGAAGTTATGCGAACATTTTTGAGTGGAGGCAAGGGCTTTGATGATCCTCAGAAAGTGATGGATGTATTTATGGAACATGATATCAAATCTCGAAGAAAAGAGGAAGCAAAACTATTTTCTTCGGGGAAATATCCATCTTAAATAAGGATGTGTTTGAAAGAGGGGTGGGCAATATGAATAAAATTTTCAAATCCATCATAGCTTTTTTCCTCTTTTGGATACTGTCAGTTATTATGGGTTATAATGGGTCAATCCAAGCCCCAAGCCCTCCGCTTTCTCCGATTTTAGGGATCTGGAGGTTGGAGAAAATTGTGTTGGTGTCGGATGATTACGAGGAAGCCCACCATAGAATGAACAACAGAGGAGGTGTTAGAGTTTACAGAGAGGATTACCTTGGATATGAAATTGAATACACAGAGCAATACGTCCGCCTAGGTGATTGGAAATATATTGCTAGTGAGTATTCTTTGTGGGGATTTGTCATTTCCAGTTATCTCAGCAATGGAAGTTTTTGGCGTTCGGATTTTGAAAAAATCCTTGATGATAACAACATTGACCTTGACAAAAAGGGGGAATATGAAGATTTGGGGGACATTCCAATTGATTATGTCACCGTTTCGGCTCTGAGAGAATGCAGTTATAGGGATGGGGATGATTTCCCATCCCCTCCAGTTGGAGACCAATGCCTGTTGTTGAATAAAGACACCATGTTAGTTGGTGTTTGGGGGAAAATTATTTTAGCACGCAGGGTTAAGTAGCGGGTCGCTGTGCCATTGAAAACGGCAATGGCACAATTCTTGATTTGCCAGAATTCGACGGAACACAAGAGGGGTATTTTGGGGTTGATGGAGATATTGCGGTGGAGACACAAGAGGAAAAACCCAGCGAACTACTTCAACCTTTTTCCAAAACGCTGGGGTTTGAGCAAGAAATCCGTAACGCCCAATTGTGGCTTGAATTGCTGAAAGAGAGGTATTTATTTGCTTATACTCCTGGGATATATTGCATATACACCCAAGAAGCTGTGAGGAAATTTCAGAGGGATTATGATTTAGCCGTAACCGGTGAGCTGGACAGCTTTACCTATTTGACCCTGCACAACGAATGGCTTAAGGGCGTTTTATACGTTGGAAGCTATGAAACCCCGAAAATCTTGTATGACCGGGAACGTGAGCGGTTGAATGAGAAAATTCGAGAGTTGTTTGGTGCGGAATATACGGCGGCAGAAAGGGAGTTTGAAGAGTGGACGGATGAGATGGTTGAGGCTGAGGGGGAAGTTGATGTTGAGGATGAGGGATCAGGAGGAATGACAGTTAGCGATGAGGGCGTTGATATGATTGCTGAATTTGAACTGTCTCCCGGAACCATGTGGGCTAGAGGTCTTGGTGAATATGATTCGCAGGGTAAGCCGATAGGGATTTATCCGCATTATGTTTTCAAGGGAGAAAATAACCGTTTCATAAGCGATGGAGGGATTACTTTTGGCTATGGGCATCATATAACTCAAGATTCGTATAATAAAGACGAAAATCATGCAAAAGCCATTGTAGATAAATACGCACCCAAAGCAGTGTTTATCCCCTCACAAATTTTAAGCAACGGTTCAAGCTATAGAGTTCCCGGTTCGTCATATATGCCGATGGATGAGGCAAGGGCTTTGCTTGAGAAGGACTTGAAAAAAGCTGAGGATGCAGTTCATACGTTTCTTAATAAGCATAAAATAACGTTGCCCCAAAATCAATTTGACGTATTAGTTTCATTTACCCATCAATACGGCGTAAATTGGTGGACAAGAACACCAGAAAGAGAAATGCCTAAGTTTATACGAAAAGGCAAGGGCGTATATCTGCCCGAAGATGTAGAAAAAATCTTTTGGGAACATTGGAAAGTTGACAGTGACCCGAATAAAGCAAGGCGGGAAAAAGAGAAAGAAGTGTTTTTATATGGGTATCAAACAAAATAGCATAACAACAATGTTCTGCACTTTGTTAATATTGATTTTTGCCTCTTGTATGTACACAAGCAAAGAAATAACCAATACTGTGCCGGAGAATATTTCCGGCACAGTATCCCCTGCAATTTTAACAAATGCCCCTGCGCATGGCTTTTTTGGAGTATGGAGGTTGGAGAAAGTTGCCGTGAAATCTAAATGGTACAATGATGAGGATATTACAAGAAATGGGGATGTGATTCCCATAGAGCCTGAGGATTATATAGGCTCTGAGGTTGAATATACATCAGAGTTCTTTCGATTTGATGATATAAAGATTTATTCGCCAAAATATGAAACAGAAGCTACCAGTGTAAATGATTTTAATTATGACGGTAGATTTCACGGAACATACCCGGATGTATACGAATTCATTGAAATGGAAAAAATCCAAATTGACGGAAAAAATGACTACGATTCATTTAAAAATAGTCTTCAAATATTTTGGACTAGATTTGAGGAAGAACCCGATGAATTCATACCTCTCGGTCGTGATTGTGTTTTGTTAAATGAAGATAATATATTGGTTGGCGTTTTAGGAAAAGTCATTTTGGCACGCAGGGTTAAGTAGCGAACACGCCGGCTGCACAAGAGCCGCCGGAGCCGATGCCAAGCCGTGGTGATTTGCCAAGTTGGGAAGATTTCGGCAAATTAGCAGATGAAACAGATGTTTTGAGCGATGTTTTGAACGCGATAGGGAATGTTTTAAAATGGATTCCGCCTGACTGTGCCTTGGGTCTAACTCTTTCTCCAGGAGATGGTGTTATTATGGACAAATGCCCGGCGCACAAGGCGAATGTCATTTTCGACCCGATTTATAAAATAGGCTCAAAAACTAAGATAAAGTGAGCATTCGGAAGGAAATCAAAGAAACTAAGATAAAATCGCGATTATACCCGCTATAATCGTCCCTGTCAGGTTTGACAGGGACGTTGGTGTCTTTGTTATAAAACTCCCGAAAGGGAAAATAAAATTTTGGAGGTTTTTGGTATGAATAACGCAAGAAAAATTACGAAAAAAATGGGATCATTAGTCCTCGTATCCCTATTGGTGATGAATATTGTCATCTCAGCCGTTGCCCTTACGATGTACTTCTACACAATCACCTACGACAGCAATGGCGGCACCCCTGTAAGCTCCACAAGGCATGGCAGCACCGATTACGGATCGGGTACCAGGTTTTCAATTCTCAAGCTTGCTGATGCTCCAACCAGGAAAGGATATACATTTACTGGCTGGTATCTTGACAAAGAGTGTACAAAGCCGTTGGATATGGATGCGCGATTTAATAAAGACACAACCTTACACGCAGGCTGGAGGGCTGATGCTGCTTCCAAAACGCCGACATCAGACTCAAGTGCGGGACAAACTAAAAAACCTAATGCAAAGGCTGTGCCAAAATCACGAGTTCTTAAAAAGAAGACAAAAATCACACTCAAGGCACCTAAAAATACAACCCTGTACTACACCACAAACGGCAAAAAACCAAAAAAAAGTGCATCTAAAAAGGTTAACCCAGGGAAAAGCAAGAGGCTTACCATTAAAAAAACTGTTACTCTCCGGGTTATGGCAATCAAAAAGGGTTGTACGGCAAGCAAAATCATAAAAAGAACATACATAGTAAGAAAATAGCATTCCAACAATAGGTGATTTACATTGAGTGCTATCAAATTACAGAATTTATAAATCAAGACAGTACAAGGCTAGAAAATGCGCCGAAGCCGCCCTATCGGGCGGTTTTTATATTTGGGAGGTGATAATACACAAGAGTGGGAACAGAAAAAACCAAAAAATCCAAGATGTGAGGAGGTGATGAGGAATGGAGCTATGTGCGGCTTTGGCGCGGGAAAGATTAGAAGCATTGGGGCTGACGATTGAGGGTCAGGACGAAGTGAATTTAGGGCTTTTTGTGAAGCGTGCTGTAAACGGATTGCTGTCTGACTGTGCTATTGATGAGCTGCCTGAGGTGCTGCTGCCAATTGTGGCAGACAGGGCAGCCGGGAGATTTTTGAGGGAATGGTCAATACGCAAACAAGGGGTTGAGGAGCTTGGCAATGAGAATTTGGTGAAGCAGATTCAAGAAGGTGATACCAGTGTGACTTATGCTGTTGGGCATGAGGTGGAACCTGCATTAGATAAGCTTGTTGAGGAATTGTTGAATTCCGGACAGGAGATTATAGCTAATTGCAGAAGGCTGAGATGGTAACAGGGAAACTAAAATAACAGACTGATACCCCCGCCAAAGGGTGGGGGTATCAAAATATTAAGGAGGTGCGTAAATTATGGAAAATGTGCTGAAAATGCTATGGAAGGACAGATGTGATGTATTTTGCAGGGAAGGTGAGTTCAACCCTAAAAATGGAAGGACGGAGTTCAGGGAGATTATGGTTTTGGATGATATTCCTTGTAAATTGTCATTTACGGGACGCAGGAGGACCAGGGCGGCCGGCCCTACCAAGCAGGGCCAGGCAGCTTCCGCAGAGCAGGAGGTAACGTTGTTTCTTTCTCGTGAAGCTGAGATACCCCCGGGCAGTAAGATTGTTGTAACGCGGCATGGAACACCGATTGCCTATAAACAAAGCGGCAAACCAAATATATACAGCAATCATCAGGAAATTGGATTGGCCTTATTTGAAAAGTGGATATAGGAATGCAATCAATGAGTGTGCCTGCCATTTTTGTGTGAGATATATTTTTTCTGAATATATCAGCAATGCCCGGTCATTTTTCCCCTGTGGAGAGGGTAACCGGGCAGTTGTTTTTCGTCAAATTGCACAAAAACAGTGAGTGAATTTGTACTTTACTTTCAGTAGGTATTATGGTATGCTTGTCATAAGTAATGAGGAGCAGGAGGTTTATCCTATGCAAAAACGTATATTTAGCCTGGCATTGGTATTTGTACTTTTGATGATGCTTATGCCGTTTACATATGCAGGAATCTATTCTGATTCCATCAGCGATTATGAGGTAGAATCAAAGCATTTTATCCTTGCTCCAAACCATTATGATACTGTTCTCGACAACATCTCTCCTGCAACATTCAAAAAGCTTATGCAACGCTTGGATTGGCAATATGAGGTAATGTTTGACTTATTGGGGAAAGCGCCTCACGATGCTGCTAAAATCGCACTTGTGTGGGGTACAGCGGGGGGGATAGCATATATCTATCCAAGTCGCCCCCACATTTATTTTGCAGAAAGTCTATTTTATTCCATCCAAAATAGCGATGCGAGTCGATGGTATTTCGGTTTTCTTTCTCACGAGCTTGGTCATGTATTTACATCTGCCTATCCAAATAGTTCTAATGATTCTTACTTTTATTCTTGGGGGCAATTCGATATAGAAGGTTGGGCGGATATGCTTGCCTATATTGCAAGTCATAAAAACATCAACGTCCATGCGCCAGGAGAAATTTACCAGCAAGGAGCCATCCAAACCCCAGCCCACTGGGCATCTACGAGTAATTCTGCGAGTACAGGGCAAGTCCGTCGCTTTGTAAATGCCTTGTTCACACCCGACCGCGACAGCACAACAAGCCTATGGACAGACGAGTCTTTTGATTTTGGCTATAAGCTCTTGCAAAAGGTGTTCCGCAGTTATGAAAATGGATACACACCGCAGTATACCTATAGCGGAGGTACAGTAGAGAACAGATACCTGTTGGATTTCGTAGACAGATGTCTGTTTTTTGCAGAGGCAACACCGGAAGAATTGTATCCGCCGATATTAAACACAACGTTTGACATTTGGTTCACAAACCAATCCCTGACGGCTTACAATAACCTCCTCAACACCCAAGGCATCACACGCACCCCCATCGGTACAATGCCCTCTCCCACACCTTCCCCCGGCGTCAGCCCCACACCATCCCCCGGCACGTCAACGCCCACGCCTACGCCGACACCCATGCCTTCGTCCACACCTGAAGACTGTGACGGCAACTGCATTGACTACAGCAACCCCGCCGCCGACGTTATCGTCAGCTCTAGAGGCACACCAAAAATCAACCTCAGCAAAGAGACCCTAGAGTTGGGCGAATTTGTCCCTGCTGAGTTTGACATTGGCAACGGCAAGGGTTACAAGGCTGTAAAGGCTGACACATTCGGTGACAAAAAATTCCCCAAACTGCTGAATAAAGGCTTGACATTGAAGCTCAAGGATGCGGGCGGGACAGAAGTAACCTTCCCGGCAATCAACCCCCGGCCTAAGCCTAAGTTTTCCGTCAACTATGAAATCGCAGCATCCGGCGGGGAGTTTGGGCAGTGGGTTCTGGCGGAGAAAAATGGTACAACAGCAGTGAAAACCAACATACAAATCGGCATTGCCGGCCTGAACGACAAAGGCAAACCCGGCAAAACAGTTGACACCAATGGTTGGGGCAAATTCCAAACAGACGGCGGCATTTGTGTCAAGCCAATCGGTGAGAAGAAAGGCAAACCTGCCGTTGTGAAGACGGTGTATTTCTACAGAGCGGCACCAAACAATGACAATGGTTTTACCCCCGGCTCGGCACAAAAGAAAATCAAGGTCACAAGCCAACTGAAGCCGGTTAAGTACAAACCGGGAGCCAACAAAGCCAAGGCTGACAACACATACGTCAACGGCACACTGTATGCAAAAAAGGCGGAGCTTATGCTGGCCGCGGGTGATCAAGTGTGGCACGGTGCAACGGCTAAGAAAGCGGCGAGTGCGAAGCAGACGGTGGGGTAGCAGGATTAGAATTTATTAGAGCTTTTGTATGGTATAATAGTAGTGTCAAAGCTTGCGCATTGCCGCCCGGAAGGGCGGTTTTTTGCGCGGGAAAATTATAAGGAGATTAGAGAATATGTTTGAAGAGATTACCTATGAAGAAATTTTAGACAGAATGAAGGAGCGTGTGAGTGACAAATATCCTGAATTGGACATCAGAGAGGGGTCGGTTATACATACGGCTTTGGCCCCGGCGGCGGTTGAGATGAAAAATATTTACACTGCTCTGGATAATGTGATGTTTCAGACCTTTGCCGATACCGCCGATAGGGACTATCTGGTTTTACGAGCGAAGGAACGAGGGATTAGCAACCCGCGTGAAGCAACGGCGGCAGTCCGGATGGGACAATTCAACTGTCCGGTTCCTATTGGGACGCGCTTTACCTTGAACGGACAAGGATATATTGTAAAAGAAATGATTAGCGGAGATACACCCGGAATGTACAAGCTGGAATGTGAGGCTCCGGGAGAAATTGGGAATTGTGATATTGGGGATTTGATACCGTCAGAGTATATAGACGGCTTGGAGACTGCTCGTTTAACCGATATTATTGTTCCTGGTGAAAACGAGGAGGATACAGAGGATTTTCGCCGAAGATATTTCGACAGCCTGGAATCCCACGCATTTGGGGGGAATATTGCCGATTACAAAGAAAAAATCCTCACACTTCCGGCTATAGGGGCGGTTAAGGTATATCCTGCCTGGAACGGAGGCGGCACAGTTGGGGTTGTGATTCTGGATTCCAGATACCGCAAACCAAGCCCTGAAATTGTTAACTCGACGCAGGAAACAGTTGACCCGGTTCAAAACCAAGGTCAGGGTGAAGGCTTTGCACCTATAGGTCATGTTGTTACAATTTTTCCCGCGGATGAAGCAACAATAGATATAGAAAGCAGTGTTGTTTTTCAAAATGGTTATACATGGCAGGATGTTAAGCATGGCGCAGAGGATGCAATAGATGAATATTTTCAACAGCTATCAAAGGAATGGCCGGACTTGGAGAAATTAGAGATTAAAAGAGTGCAGATAGCATCGCGTCTGTCGGCGGTTTCAGGAATTGCTGATGTTGGGGAAATATTTTTGAATGGGGCAGACAGGAATTTAATGCTTGATCCGAATCAGATACCGAGGAGGGGTGAGGTAAGTGCTTCAAGCTAATAAACCGCTGGAGGAATATATCCCCGAATTTTTACACGAAATCCAGGGATATAAAGCTATATTCTCGGGTCAGGAACCCGAAATCACTCATGCGTGGAACCAAGCGGCAATCGTGATGAATGACCAATTTGTTATAACAGCAAGCGAAAATGGGGTGATGAGATGGGAGAGATTGCTGAAAATAACGCCTAATCCGTCATTCACGCAGGAAGAGCGTAAGTTTACTATTTTGAGCAGGCTGGTGGAACAGCTGCCCTTTACAATGAGGCGGTTGGAAAGAATACTGTCGGAATTATGTACCCCGGAGGGGTTTAGTGCTGAGCTTCACCCGAATGAATATATCCTTTGCGTTAAAGTTGCACTGACGGCGGTGAATAATTTTAACGATGTAGGATTAATGCTGCGGCGGGTTTGTCCCGCTAATCTGAAGGTTCTCCTGACAATAGAATACAATCAGCACTATAAATTGAGGCAGTTAACACACGCCGAAATGGGTGGCAAAACACACCATCAAATAAGAAATGAGGTAATTTAACTATGGAAAGAACGGCACACTACCAATTAAACAAACCGGAGCAGACGGATTTTTACAATGTAGAGGACTTCAATCAAAACAGCGATACCATTGACAGAAAACTGAAAATCAACGAGCAAGCCGCGCAAAACGCGCAGAGTTCCGCGGACACAGCACAAAATGCCGCACAGGCGGCTAACGACAATGCCAATGGACGTGCGCAGGCAGTCCACACCCATGCCGCCGAGGATATTGCTTCCGGGGTTCTTACAGTAAACAGGGGCGGCACCAACACAACAAGCTTTGCGGCTAATAGAATTGTTGTGCCTACAAGCACAACCGCGCTGGCACAGCAGGCGTTTCCCAGCGCGGCAGGGTCATTTTTACGGCAGAACACATCCGGCGCGCCATTTTGGAGTACCCCGGCAGAGGTGCTGGGCGCGGTAGGCGCGGTTAACCCAAATATTTTACACAACGCCGACTTTAGGGGGGCAAGTACTACCAATTGGGGGAGTGTTGTAAATCAGGTGGGGGCATCAAGTTATTCCGCAATAACTCAGGTGATTACTCATGCGATTGATAGATGGATTCTGCGAGAAGGCAATGGTACCCTCAGCCGCCAGGCCGGATATATACGTCTAGCCCGCACTTCAACAGCTTCAACCAGCGCAATATTCCAGACACTTGAGTTTCCCCAGTCCTTTGGAGGAAAAACATTAACGCTGTCTGTAAAGAATGCTCCGGTTGCCTCTACAGGGTCATGGGGGCTTTTTGTTTCCACATCTGCCGCTTATTATGGGACCCAAATGGCGAGTACCGCAAATATGACAAACAGCGCAAACTCAGTGTCGTCAATTACAGTTGAATTGCCGTCATCGCCTTCAGCTCTGCATGTCGGTGTGAGTAATGCCCCATCGGCAGGAACAGGAAATCTAAATATTAGCGGCATCAAGCTGGAGCTTGGCAGTGTTTCCACGATGGCAAATCAACCCCCGCAGAATTACGGCGAGGAGTTGGCCAAGTGCCAGAGGTTTCAAGTGGTACTTCCTGCAAATTCAAGGTGGGCTACCGCCGCCAGGAGATGGGATGCTAACAGTGTGGACGCTAATATCCCGCTTCCTGTCAGCCTGAGGGCAAATCCTGTTGTTGACGGTGAATTTAGTGCAAGACACGGCACAGGTGGCATCATCCTGGGTTATCCTCAACTTACAGATGCCACATCAAGACACAATTTGTTTTTGAGGTTTTCCTACCCCAACTCATGGGCAAGTGGATACGCGGCAGAGCTGTATACAGCGAGTGCAATTTTAATTGATGCTAATATTTAGGAGGGATTAACATGAAACACTATATACTTGTAAACGAAAGCAATCAAATTACAGATGGCTGGTCAGATGCTGTCCGCCCTGGCTACGTGAAAAAAAACGCCATATGCATTACCGAAGACGGAGGATATCAGTTCCGGCTGTCACCTGACGGCATGGAAAACCCGCTCTTGCAGGATTTTTACGGAATTCCGCTGTATTTATGGGACGGTGAGGCTGTTGTAAGCCGCCCGGAGGATGAGCTTGAGCAAGAGCGTGAGAGATGCATGGAAAAAGAGGATTTACAGTCCCGGATAATTTTTGCCGAACAGCGTCTTGACGGCGACTACCGATATAAAAAGCGCATAGACGGCGAATATTCGGATAACGAGTGGGCGCCGATTGCCGCCCAGCGTCAGGCGTGGCGGGCAGAGCTGAGAGAGCTGATTGAGATGCTGGAGGGTATGGAAGCATGAGGGAAAATGCTATTAAACTCTCCATTGCAGGAATCGGAGGGATAGCCGCCGACTGGCTGGGGCAGGTTGCGCCGATGATTTTTATGGTAATCGGGGCGGTTCTGCTTGACTACATCACAGGAATGTTGGCCGCCGTGTACAACGAGGGACTGTCCAGCCGGAAGGGCCGCAGGGGGTTGGTCAAAAAGGTGTCATTTTTGTTGATGCTGGGCTTGGGTTTTTTGCTGGACGCGGCAATACCGTATTTTGCAGAGCATGGGCTGTCTGCCACGATTTCAGTGCCGCTGCCCTTTGGACTCATGATTTGCGCCTGGATTGTCATTACCGAGGCCATCAGCGTTTTGGAAAACCTGTGCCGGATTGATGGGATCCATGTGCCGGGATGGCTGGTGAAAATGCTGGAAAGTACAAAAGATGGGGTTGATGGGTAGAAGATAAACGAAAAAAGTAGATATGGAAGAAAAATTTTATACCGACACACCGAATCGGTAAGTAATTGGGGAATAATTAAGAGGGAAAGTTCAGGTGAGATTTTTTTGCGAAACAAACAAAAAAACACTTGCGCTTTGATTGGCTTCCTGCTATAATGTAGTAACAAGGATGGTGGAGGGGTTTCCCCTCCGGCAAATAAAAAAACAGGTCAGGAGGAAATAAAAATGAAAAGTGCAAGATTGAAGACAGTAGCACTGCTTTTGGCAATTGTTATGCTTGCTTGCTTTGATGTGCAAAGGGTTGTTACGCAGGCTGAGGCGGCACCGCAAGAGGGGGATATTGCCTATGGAATTACAGGTACATCCAACCAGGGCGGAGATGACCCGGATATTAACATTGTTACTGACGGCGACCGGGATACAGCATGGGGCGGACGGTTTAATGCCAATGGTGCTCTTTGGTTTAACCTTGACTTTGGTGACGTGAAAAGCATTTCGTATATTTATGTCAAATTCCAATGCGGAGGATGGGGAAATTTAAACACCTTTGTGGTTTCGACTACGGAAGACACGACCTATCCCTCAGGCGATACAGCGGATCTCGCCAATATTATTTACAGCGGAAACGGTAATAATTTTACACATAGCGGCAATAACACCCCAGGTGAAATAAGAATAGCCGTCTACGGTAATGCACAGCAAATCAGAGTACGCTTCAACGATCAGAATAGTTACAGGCTTTATGCAGTTGAAGTTTACGAATCCGATGGAAGGGTGAATCTTGCACATAATAGCAGGATCGCTACGCACGGTGTTAAGCATGATGCGTCAGATAATCGCGGAGGGTTAGGGGTCGCGCGTGCTTTTGACGGCAACCCTACAAGCGAGTGGCAAGCTCAGGGCTATAATTCAGTTCTTTACGTTGACTTAGGCAGCACCTATGATCTAAATCAAATCAGCTTAATCACAAATAAACGAGATTGGGGCTTGGAGGGAGGCGGGTATAATGCCGAAATTTTCCGCAGCGGCGCATACTACCCCAATCCCAATGCAAGAGGTGGGATTGAGCAGCGGATGTCATTCACTATCCAGGTTTCCACAGATTCCGGTGAAGATGGCATTGCATTTAACAATAGATTTGAGCGACCTGACGATGTTGTAAATACTATCGGTGAGCCGTTGCCTCCCGGCGATTGGGACGTTAGCACTGGTGCCGATGGCGGAAGCAGTTGGGCTGATGTTGGTGCCGCTGCTTGGGTTGAATGGGGAGACAGATGGGACGTTTGGAATGCATCTCACGCCGACAAGTGGGAAATTGCCGGATGGAAAACAGTTGTACCTATGGATTTTTACGATTTTAACTCGTCAATTAGCTCAGACTTCAATTCTTCTCAGATTTACAGGCATGACCTCCCTGTAACAACCAGAGCCAGATATGTACGAATCATTGCTCATAGGGCGGTATATGGCGGGGCAGGCAACCGTAACGATAATTATGGTGAATTTACTGGGTTAGTTTCTCAGCAGGGGGATCTCGGCTGGCTGAGCGAGCTTGAGGTTTGGGGCATGGATGTTATTATGCCTGATCCTCAGCTTGATTACACCGTTACATACTTACTGGACGGCGGAGAGGGTACTTTTGAAGAGCAAGTCAAAGACCATGATGCTGCCATCGGCATTCATCCCCATGAGCCAACTAAGGATGGGTATGAATTTGGGGGATGGTCTGCATCACCTTCCGGCTCAGGCGGTCCGTACTTGGCAGGAGAAACAATTGATGCCGCGATCAATCAAAACATCACACTTACTGCAATCTGGAACGCAATTGTTCCGGGGGTATTTACCATCACATTCCGTATCTCAGATGGACACGGCGATGTATATTCCTTCCCCGTGACGTCCCAGACTAAACTCGCGGGGGAGA